>ERZ1026854.298-NODE-298-length-35701-cov-18.989564_pt1 | contig 35701 bp, 29 predicted proteins | sample MGYA00380157_ERZ1026854 | MGnify/ENA primary metagenome ERZ1026854 (study PRJEB33269, sample SAMEA4719793) | human gut metagenome | biome: human-associated habitat; feature: organic feature; material: feces | place: Cameroon | collected 2013-10 ... | reverse complement strand
AGAGCATCTGCCTTACAAGCAGAGGGTCGGCGGTTCGAATCCGTCAACGCCCACTTCCTTTAAGACTCGTATTCTTACAAGAATGCGAGTCTTTTGTTTTTTAGCTTTAGTTTTTATATCCAGTTATCAAGTATCTTACATCATGCAATAAGGTTTTAATTATCATCTTTTTGATATTTTATCATATCATTTGTTGGAATATCACGATAAATGATTAACTTTGCAGGCGTATTAATACACACACATTATTATATATATAAAGTTATGAATCTCGATTTGTTGACCGCCATCTCACCTATAGATGGACGTTACAGAGGCAAGACAGAGCCATTGGCTGATTATTTCTCAGAGTATGCACTAATACGCTATCGTGTCCGCGTGGAAATAGAATATTTCATCACGCTCTGCGAATTGCCATTGCCACAGTTGGCTTCGTTTGACAAGGGCTTGTTCGAAAGCCTGCGCAACATTTACCGCAATTTTGATGAGAATTGCGCGCAACGTGTGAAGGATATCGAAAAGGTTACAAACCACGACGTTAAGGCCGTGGAGTATTTCATTAAGGAAGAGTTTGACAAGATTGGCAATCTCGAAGCTTATAAGGAGTTCATACACTTTGGACTTACTTCTCAGGATATCAACAACACCAGCGTGCCTTTGTCTATAAAGGAGGCTTTGGAAAATGTCTTCATTCCACATGTTGAGGAACTTATCGCTCAGTTGCAGGAGTATGCTGACGAGTGGAAGGATGTACCTATGTTGGCAAAGACTCATGGTCAGCCAGCTTCGCCTACACGCTTGGGCAAGGAGATTATGGTATTCGTTTACCGATTGACAGAGCAGTTGGAGTCGTTGAAGGCTTGCAAGATGACTGCTAAGTTTGGTGGTGCTACTGGTAACTATAATGCTCACCATGTGGCTTATCCTCAGTACGACTGGAAGGCTTTCGGCAACAAGTTTGTTAGCGAGAAGCTTGGCTTGGAGCGCGAGCAGTATACTACTCAGATTAGCAACTACGACCACTTGGGAAGTGTGTTTGATGCTATTCGCCGTATCAATACCATCATCATCGACCTCGACCGCGACTTCTGGATGTATATCTCTATGGAGTATTTCAAGCAGAAGATTAAGGCAGGCGAAGTTGGTTCGAGCGCAATGCCTCACAAGGTAAACCCTATCGACTACGAGAATAGCGAGGGCAACCTCGGCATTGCTAATGCTATATTGCAGTTCTTGGCACAGAAGTTGCCAGTTAGCCGTTTGCAGCGCGACCTTACCGACTCTACAGTATTGCGTAATGTTGGTGTGCCATTGGGACACAGCGTTATCGCCATCCAGAGCACATTGAAGGGATTGCGTAAGCTTATCCTCAACGAGGAGAAACTACAGAAAGACCTTGATGACACTTGGGCTGTAGTGGCTGAGGCTATTCAGACTATATTGCGCCGTGAGGCTTATCCTCATCCTTATGAGGCTTTGAAGGCTTTGACACGCACAAATGCTAAGATGACAGAAGAGACTATTCACGATTTCGTAAAGACTCTCAACGTTAGCGACAGCGTAAAGGCTGAGATTATGGCTATTACACCAAGCAACTACACAGGTATCTAATTCGGCCTTTGAAGAGAATTAAAAGGTTGACAAAAGAAAAAGGTAAATAAAGAATTATTGAAAGTGAAAGGGAAGGGAAATCCCAATGTCCTGATCATTAACTCATATAAGAAAACTATAATTTATTAACCAAATGGCCGTGAGGCTAAACATTTTAAAAACAAAGATTACATTATGGATTCAGAAATGGAAAACAAGTCACAAGACTTTTCTGCTCAGCAGAGTGACAATAGCCGTGAGGGCTACAAGCCAGTAGGCTATCAGAGAGATTATCGCGCAGGAGGTAGACCTCAGCGCCCACGTATTCATGCACAGAGAACATACTCATCAGGAACAGGAAGAACAGAAGAAGGCGGATTCCGTCCTGAAGGATTTGGAGCAGCTTTGCAGAGTGGTGATCAGCCACGTCAGGGAGGCTATCAGCCTCGCCAGGGTGGTTATCAGCAGCGTCAGGGCGGCTACCAGCAGCGTCCTCGTACAGGCGGTTATCAGCCACGATATAATAATGGTGGCGATCAGGAAGGTGGCTATCAGCCACGTCAGGGTGGTTACCAACCACGTCAGGGCGGCTATCAGCAGCGCCAGGGTGGTTATGGTCAGCAGCGTCAGGGTGGCTACGGACAGCAGCGCCAGGGCGGTTATGGTCAGCAGCGCCAAGGTGGCTATGGTCAGCAGCGTGGCGGTTATGGTCAGCAGCGTCAAGGTGGTTATGGTCAGCAGCGTCAAGGTGGTTATGGTCAGCAGCGTGGTGGCTACGGTCAGCAGCGTGGTGGCTATGGTCAGCAGCGTGGCGGCTATGGTATGCGTACTCCAGGCTACGATCCAAGTGCTAAGTATAGCATGAAGAAGCGTATCGAATATAAGGAGACTCATATCGATCCAAACGAGCCAATTCGTTTGAACAAATATCTTGCTAATGCTGGTGTATGCTCACGCCGTGAGGCTGATGACTTCATCCAGGCAGGAGTAGTAACAGTAAACGGACAGATTGTTACAGAGTTGGGTACAAAGGTATTGCGTGGCGACGAGGTTAAGTTCCACGATCAGCCTGTAACATTGGAGAAGAAGGTTTACGTGTTGCTCAACAAACCAAAGGATTATGTTACTACAAGCGACGATCCACAGCAGCGTAAGACCGTTATGGATCTCGTTAAGGATGCTTGCCCAGAGCGTATCTACCCTGTAGGTCGCTTGGACCGCAACACAACAGGTGTGCTCCTTCTCACCAACGATGGCGAGATGGCAAGCAAGCTTACACATCCTAAATTCTTGAAGAAGAAGGTTTACCATGTATATCTCGACAAGAACGTTACTATGCACGACATGCAGCAGATTGCTTCTGGCATAGAGCTTGAGGATGGCGAGATACATGCAGACGCTATCGAATATGCTGACGACCATGACAAGAGCCAGGTAGGCATCGAAATTCATAGCGGCAAGAACCGTATCGTGCGTCGTATCTTCGAAAGCCTTGGCTATCGTGTTACAAAGCTCGACCGCGTACAGTTCGCTGGCTTGACAAAGAAGAACCTTCGTCGTGGCGACTGGCGCTTCCTCACAGAGCAGGAAGTAGACATGCTACGCATGGGTGCTTATGAATAATGTTTAATGAGTAATGTTTAATGTTTACTTGATTGTTGATACCGCTTGTAGTTATAATGCATGATATCAGCATGAGGGTAGCATTAAACATTACTCTTTCTCTATAAACATTAAACAATAAACAATAATCATTATTAAATAATGGAAAACGTAAAAAGAACTAAAGTCGTTGACTTGCTCAAGAGCACAGCCTACGGCTCAATCGTGAATGTAAAGGGATGGGTGCGCACTCATCGTAGTAGCAAAGCAGTCGATTTTATCGCTCTTAACGATGGTTCTACTATTAATAATATACAGATAGTAGTCGACCCATCAAAGGTTGATGAAAATCAGTTGAAGCAGATTACTACTGGTGCTTGTATCAGCGTTGTTGGTACTTTGGTAGAAAGCCAGGGTCAGGGACAGAGCGTTGAGGTACAATGCGAAAGCATCGAAATCTATGGTCTTTGCGGTAGCGACTATCCTATGCAGAAGAAGGGACAGAGCTTCGAGTATATGCGTCAGTATGCTCACCTCCGTCTCCGTACAAACACCTTTGGTGCTGTGATGCGTATTCGCCACAACATGGCAATGGCTATCCACACCTACTTCCACGAGCATGGATATTTCTATTTCAATACTCCTCTCATCACCGCAAGTGACTGCGAGGGTGCTGGTCAGATGTTCCAGGTAACAACCAAGAACCTCTACAACCTTAAGAAGACTGAGGATGGTAAGATTGACTATTCTGATGATTTCTTTGGTAAGCAGACTTCGTTGACTGTTTCTGGTCAGTTGGAAGGCGAGCTTGGTGCTACTGCACTTGGTGCTATCTACACCTTCGGTCCTACATTCCGTGCAGAGAACAGTAACACTCCACGCCACTTGGCAGAGTTCTGGATGATAGAGCCAGAGGTTGCTTTCTTGGATATGGACGGTTTGATGGAACTCGAGGAAGACTTCATCAAGTATTGTATCCGTTGGGCACTCGACAACTGCAAGGATGATCTTGCTTTCTTGAACAAGATGATTGACAAGGGCTTGATAGCTCGTCTTGAGGGTGTATTGAATTCAGACTTCGTTCACCTTCCATATACCGAGGGTATCCGCATTCTTCAGGAGGCAATTGCTAATGGTAAGAAGTTTGAGTTCCCATGTGAGTGGGGCGACGACTTGGCATCAGAGCACGAGCGTTTCTTGGTAGAGGAACACTTCAAGCGTCCTGTTATCATGACCAACTATCCTAAGGCTATCAAGGCTTTCTATATGAAGATTGATGAGAAGGAGAGCGGCTTCGGTGGCAAGAGCGGTCAGACTGTTCAGGGTACCGACGTATTGTTCCCACAGATTGGTGAGATTATCGGTGGTTCGGTTCGTGAGGAAAGCTACGATAAGCTTATGGGCGAAATCGAGTCGCGCAATATCCCAATGAAGGATATGAACTGGTATCTCGATACTCGTAAGTATGGCTCATGCCCACACGCAGGTTTCGGTCTCGGCTTCGAGCGTTTGATTCTCTTCGTAACAGGTATGCAGAACATCCGCGACGTAATTCCATTCCCACGTACTCCAAAGAACGCTGAGTTCTAATCAATAAATCATAAACTTAAAAAAGGTGATACATCAGAATAGATGTATCACCTTTTTTAGTTCATGTCCAATAATACATGTTAGCCAAGATATTTGTTTTTATTCAGCTAATTTTATTTTTCCTTACTTGCTTCTTTCTTCAATTATGTAATTCGGCTTGTCAGGTTTTGCTACACAGTTTGTTATCAAATCAATAGACCATCCGATTAAACCTCCGATTAGAATATTGCCCCATGTCCATGAATTTACTTTCTTTTGTAATACGACATCTCGGTAATCTTTAGTTTCAGATTGGATTTTAACACGTTGTCCATCTATTTTATGTCGGTCAACTTGCACAGTGTATGGAAGTGTGACGTTAGGGTAGGTTTGTTTTTCGGTGATAATAGTTACAGGTTCTTTTGTATCTCCATCAATAGTTATTTTGGGATTTCCCCCTGCAACAATTGTAGCACAAGAAGTTAATGTTAAAACGCATGCTACAGAGAATAGAATACTTTTTTTCATATGTTTCATTATTTTTAGTTTATGTCTATACCAGCTTCAAACCTTCTGGCGATATGGTGATAAGGCGGCGCTTGTATAGGTCGCCAACAGCCTTCTTGAAGGTCTTCTTGCTCACTTGGAAAGTGTGCTTGATGTCTTCGGCATCGCTCTTGTCGCCAAGAGGACAGAAGCCATTGTTGTCTTGAAGATAGGCGAGGAGAGTGTCGGCAAAGTCGGTAGTGAGCTTACGACCTGTAGGCTGAAGCGTGATGTCGAGCTTTCCGTCAGGACGCACATTATCTATATATGCAGTCATCTTGTCGCCTGTGGTGATGAATTTGAATATCTGGTCTTCGTATACCAATCCTGGGAATTTGTTCTCGACGATGACCTTGAAACCGAGGTCTGTCTTCTGCCATACCATTATCTCTACAGGTTGTCCGTGCTTGTATTGTGGTTGCTCCTCAGAGAAATAGCGTTCTATCTTTGCCGAAGCCACCATACGATAAGAGTCTTCGTCCATATGGATGTGAACGATATACTTGTTGCCAATCTCCATCTTTTTCTTTTGCTCACGGAAAGGGCAGAAGATATCCTTCATCACTCCCCAGTTGAGGAATGCGCCATATTCGTTTACCCAAGAACATTCGAGATATGCAAACTCGTCAGCCTTGGCAATAGGTGTTTCGGTAGTAGCGATGAGACGTTCGTCTTGGTCGAGATAGAGGAAACACTCAATCTCGTCGCCAACCTTTGTACCTTCTGGCACATACTTCTTCGGCATTAATATGTCGCCCTCGCGACCGCCATCGAGGAATATGCCGAAAGTCTCCTCGTTGTTGAAAGCATGAGGGTTAGGACGCTTAGCCTCCTTGATAACCTTCAGTTTGTTGAAATCGCCTAATTTTAGTTCTGCCATAAAAATATATTATTCTAAATGGTTTCTTCTGTAGTGAGTGTGCGCTCTTCTGATATAAGACCGTCCTTCATGTGTATGGTACGGTCGGTAGTTGCAGCCAACGACTCATCGTGAGTGACGATGACGAAAGTTTGTCCTAACTTGTCTCTAAGGTCGAAGAATAGCTGATGTAGTTCTGCTTTATTCTTAGAGTCGAGACTTCCCGAAGGTTCGTCGGCAAGGATTACAGCAGGCTTATTAACCAAAGCTCTTGCCACAGCCACACGCTGCTTCTCACCTCCCGATAGTTCGTTAGGCTTATGACTTGCTCTATCTTCCAATCCCATGAACTTGAGCAGTTCTATAGCCCTTTCCTTAGCTTCCGACTGACTTGTGCCAGCAATGAAAGCTGGAATCATGATGTTTTCGAGAGCTGTAAACTCAGGCAACAGCTGATGAAACTGGAATACGAAGCCAAGGTGGCGATTGCGGAAGTCGCTAAGTTTAGCCTTCGACAGATTGCTAACATCAATACCATCTATAACGATGCTGCCACTATCTGGCTTGTCGAGAGTTCCGATAATCTGCAATAAGGTTGTCTTGCCGGCACCACTTGGACCAACGATGCTCACAATCTCACCTTTATTAATATGTAGGTCTATGCCTTTCAGTACCTGTAAAGAGCCGAAGCTCTTGGTGATATTCTTAATGTCTATCATAATTTCTTGATTAATCTAATCTTTCTATATATCCAATCTTGCAGTTCGTCGTATGCAGAACGTTCCTCTGTATGCTGCGACTGTGCGAAAGTCATTGTCTCCATTTGTTCGCCAAACTGGTCAGGGAATATTATCATGAGGTTTTTGCCATTGAAGTATTTCGTTATCTCCTCAGGCAAACGGTCGAGAGCCGTTTTGTATGATACTGTTCCCTTACGTGCTGTTACCACCACAAACATATGATCTTGCGATATAGTAGAAGCCAACATTGGCAGTTCGCTCCAATGCTCCATCTCCTCGTAGTCGGCTCTTAGCTCGTTATGCTTATTGGTGATAAACTGCTTGATAAGTTCCTGAGTGTCTTTGCGGCTATGGAATGTAATGCGGCATTCCAGATTCTTAGCCATACGAGCCAAACGTTCAAGCCAACGATAGAAACCAGGCTCATATTGTGCTCTTGACGGTACTGCCACCTGTATTCTTCTGATTGTTGTCAATGGCTGATGCAGACGAGCCATAATAATCTGGCGGTTAAGACCATTGAACAAGCTTTGATGAAATTCGCCCCAGAACTTATTTGAGACCTCAGCATGCATGTGCATACCGATGAGAATCTCTGAAGCCTGAAACTCCTTAAACGCATGCTTGATACCGTTGGCAATATTGGCAGCGATGCGCACCTGCGTTTGCATCTTAACGTCAGAGCCTGCAGCATATTGCTGAACCTGTTGCAATATCTTCTGTCCTAAAGCCTGATTCTGTCTCATCTTGGCATCATCATATACCACATTCAGACCCACCAAACCGCGATTGAGTTTTTGGTTTCTCATCAGTATGGCGAGATTTATCAAGCGGTTTGCATACTCAGGATATTTCACAGGCACGAGAATCTTCTCGTCATCATTCTCTGGTTCTTCCTCGTGTGCAAACTCCTTGTCGCGTAGAATGATTCTCTGTGCAGCATTCTCGGTCACCATAGTAGAAATGATGCAAGTGAAGAGAATCATCATTACCACACCATTAAGCATGGTATCGTCGACAAGATATTTGCCAGAAGCAATCTCAATCTTCATTCCCACCATCACCATGGCTATAGCACCTGCAGCATGGGCAGAAGTAAGACCAAACATCATGTGACCCGACGACCAAGGCATGCGGAAAGAGAAGCAGGCTAAGTAGGCTGCAATAGCCTTGCCCACAGTTCCAAATACCACAATCAGGAATACCACCCATAGTATGTTGCCACCATTGAAGAGCAATCTCACATTGATGAGCATACCTACACCAATAAGGAAATAAGGTATAAAGAGGGCGTTGCCAATAAACTCTATTCGGTTCATCAATGGCGATACAGGAGGAATATAGCGGTTGAGGATAAGACCAGCAAAGAAAGCGCCAGATATACCATTGACGCCCACAGCCTCGGCAAGAGCTGCACTCATAAAGAGCATAGCCATGACAAAGATAAACTGCATAACAGCATCAGAATATCTGCGCAAAAAACATCTTGTTAGTCGCGGCACTATCAGCGATAGTACACCACAATAAATAAGAATCTTAGCTACAAACCAAGCCCAAAACATAAAGTCGCTATTGCCAGCGTGAGCATTCTCTATAGCTGATAATATAATAAGCGAAGTAAGCAATGAAATCATAGATGCTCCAACGCTTAGCGTAACACTCGGCTTGCGTTGCAGACCATATCTGCCTACGATAGGGTAGGCGATGAGAGTGTTGGAAGCCATGATACATCCCAATATCAACGAAGCCATGATGGAATATTTCAGCATGCTAACACTCATGACGAATGTTAAACCAAACGGGATGAAACACGTTAGTGCACCATATATCAGCATTCGCTTCACATTCTTCTTTACTCCCTCCATATCCATCTCGAGAGCTGCGAGGAACATGATGTAATAAAGTCCCACGTTGCCAAACAGCTCGAACGAGTCGTCGCGATTAAGAATGTTGAAACCATATTTGCCTATGAGAACTCCTGCCAATACCATGCCTATGATGTGAGGGATTCGGAGCTTACCCATAATGATAGGAGCAGAGAGAATTATCAGCATCACGACAAAGAAAATCAGAGTCGGGTTAGTAATTGGAAAATATGTAGCTATATCTGGCATAAGTCTTGTCGTTGTTTAGTTAGTATGCTGCTATATTATGCAAGGTAATTTGCCATGCAAACAGCAAAAATATAGGAAAGCTATGCATTCCACCTGCAAAGTTGCAAAAAAATATTGGATTTCTGACACAATTCGCTGAATTTTAATGGTTAATTGCACTAAAAGTTGTAATTTTGCCCTCATAATTTCACATTTTATTAATATAAACAGGTAATTATGAAAGTAGCAATTGTTGGTGCAAGTGGTGCAGTAGGACAAGAATTCCTTCGCATTCTTGCAGAGAGAGAATTCCCTATGGACGAATTGGTGTTGTTTGGTTCTGAGCGTAGCGCTGGCCGAAAGTACACCTTTAAGGGTAAGGAATATGAAGTAAAACTATTGCAACACAATGACGATTTCAAGGATGTCGATATAGCTTTCACCTCAGCAGGTGGTGGCACAAGCAAGGAATTTGCCGAGACTATTACCAAGTATGGTGCTGTGATGATCGACAATTCAAGTGCATTCCGTATGGACGCTGATGTGCCATTGGTAGTGCCTGAGGTTAATGCAGAGGATGCGTTGACACGTCCACGTGGCATCATCGCCAATCCAAACTGTACCACAATTATGATGGTAGTAGTGTTGCAGCCTATCGAGAAGCTATCACACATCAAGCGCATTCATGTATCAAGCTATCAGAGTGCAAGTGGTGCTGGCGCAGCTGCTATGGCTGAACTTCAGCAGCAGTATAAGGAGCTTGTAGAAACAGGCGAGGTAAAGACCATCTCTAAGTTCCCACATCAGTTGGCATACAACGTAATCCCACAGATTGACGTTATGACCGATACTGACTATACTAAGGAAGAGATGAAGATGTATAACGAGACACGCAAGATTATGCATAGCGATGTTCGCACAAGTGCTACCTGCGTTCGCGTATCTTCACTTCGTTCACACTCAGAGTCTGTATGGATGGAAACCGAGAAGCCATTGACAGTTGATGAAGTTCGCAAGGCTCTTGCTGTAGCTCCTGGCGTAACTCTCGAGGACGATCCTCAGAACTATGTTTATCCAATGCCTCTCGAGAGTGCAGGCAAGGATGATGTATATGTTGGTCGTGTGCGCAAGGATCTTGCTAACGACAATGGCATCACCCTTTGGCTCACAGGCGACCAGATTCGCAAGGGTGCAGCTCTTAATGCTGTTCAGATTGCAGAATATCTTATCAAGGTAGGAAACGTAAAATAATCCTATAACCCCATGAAGGAACCAAGTCCATGTGACATGGTCTTGGTTCCTTTTATTTTTTTTGACTAACACTAACTATCTTTCTTTTATTAACCCTTCATGACCGACATTCTTATCAATTATCAGCCAATAACTCTTGAGGAAATGAGCGGTATACGACTTATGAATCGCACAGATACTAAGTTTGTTACCAATATCGCCACTTTGCGGAAGCTGCTGAAGCTTGCCGTATGGCAATATCGTGCCCAAGAGATTGAAGGCAAAAGGCAAGCGAGATACTACACCATGTATTTCGATACTCCAGATATGCAGATGTACAACTGTCATCATTCTGGACATGCCAATCGCCAGAAGCTGAGAATAAGAAGCTATGTGGATAGCGGGCTCAACTTCCTTGAGGTGAAGACAAAGAATAACCATAAGCGCACACGCAAGAAGCGTACCACTATGTTCGACTTCGACCCTCTTGCTCCTGCTCGCAATATAGCTTTCGATAGCCATGATGACAACTTCAAGGAGTATGGTAGTTTTCTGAGAGAAAACCTGTGGTATAAGCCCGAAGCTATGGAAGAGGCTATAGAGAACAGATTTAATCGCATCACACTTGTCAACAACAACAAGACCGAGCGACTCACTATCGATACCGACCTCTGTTTCCATAATATCCTCACAGGCAACGATTGTTCGCTACCCGAGCTTGCTATCATAGAGCTAAAGCGCGATGGACTTGTGCCTTCTCCTATCCTTTCGTTGCTCAACGAACTACGTATAAAGCCCCTTGGCTTTAGTAAATATTGCATAGGCACAGCCCTTACCAATCCCGACATACGCCAAAATCGGTTTAAGCAGCGTCTGCATGCTTTAGGAAAATTGGCAGAGGCAAATAAAGAATTATAAAAATAATATTTCTAATAACCTACCTTTAATAAACAATTTATTTCAACATGGATATTTTCTCACTATCTATTTCAGAGCCATTCGTGGCTATGCTTATTCGACTATTTGTTTGTATCGTAGTAAACCTCATTATCGTTGATCGTTTGTATTACAAGAAGAGTCGCCGTCGTGATTTCTATTTCACATTCATGCTTATATCCTTAGCGATATTCTTCTTGGTATTCTTCATGATATTCGTTTTGGAAGATATGAAGGCAAAGACAAGTATCGGTATTGGCATCGGACTTTTCGGTATCTTCAGTATCATGCGCTATCGTACCGATGCTATGCCTGTTCGCGAGATGACATACCTCTTCGTAATAATCTCTCTTTCGGTAGTTAATGCCATAGCTGCATCGGTGTCTATGGCAGAATTGCTTGTCACCAACCTTATTGTTGTTGCAGCTATCTGGCTATGCGAACATCGCTTGAAACTTGAGCCAAGCAAGCTTGTGCAATACGACCGCCTGGAACTTATCAAGCCTGACCGCTGTGAGGATCTTAAGGCAGATCTTGAGATGCGCCTTGGCTTGAAGGTCAGAAAGGTTGAAGTAGGAGCCATCGATATGCTTAGAGATATGGCTGTGCTCAGAGTTTACTATGATGCCGATACCATGAGCAATTCTGTAGACGATAAGATGAAGCTCAATCGTGCCGACCTCGTAGAGGTTTAGTTTTCAGCTCCATTTATTAATACACCTATTATATATATGTATATGATCAGAAAAACATTATATCTCTTGGCAATGATAATGTTGCCACTAATGTCGTTTGCTCAGAGCGACGACTTCGGTGTTTGGACTTCTATAAGTGCCGACAAGAAAGTTAATAAAAAGATTAGCGTAGGCATAGAGGCAGAGATGCGCACGCGCGACAACTCCGAGAAGATAGACCGCTGGAGCTTTGGCGTAGACGCTCAGTATAAGCTAACCAAATGGTTGAAGGCAAGTGTTGGCTATTCGCTACTCGATGATAACAACTATAAGATAACCTACAAGGCTTCAAACGGTACACCTAACAAACTTGCTGAATATTGGGCTGTGCGCCATAGATTTAACGTGTCGCTTACTGCAAGTCAGAAGTTTGGCAATTTCCAAGTGTCGCTTCGCGAGCGTTGGCAGTATACTTATCGTCCTGAGAAGACCATCGACCAACGTTGGGATTTCGATGATGACGAGTATGACGGTAAGGCAAAGACATATAGCGGACGTGGCAAGAACATCATGCGAAGCCGTGTGCAAATAAGCTACGATATTCCTAATAGCCATTTCGAACCATACGTTAGTGCTGAGATGTATAACGGGTGGTCGGTAGAGAAAATGAGATATACTGCTGGCGTAGATTGGAAAATCACCAAGAAGCATGCTGTAGGTGCTTACTATCTATACCAAGCTGTTCACGATGATGACGACGACAACGAGCCAAACCTCCACGTTCTTGGCTTGGAGTATAAGTTCAAGTTCTGATAATCAAGTGTGGGCATAAGTAGAATTATAGAGTAAAGCCCGATAAGTTGCTACTCAATGCAGCTTATCGGGCTTCTTGGTATTTGAAAGTTATAGCTTTATTTCGCAGCTATGCACTCAACCTCAACGAGGGCACCCTTAGGAAGATCCTTAACGGCAACAGCTGAGCGACCTGGATATGGAGCTGAGAAGAACTCTGCATAAACCTCGTTCATAGCACCAAAGTTAGCCATGTCTGAAAGGAATACTGTTGTTTTTACTACGTGAGCCAAGTCGGTGCCAGCAGCTTCGAGAATGCTCTTAGCGTTGGTAAGACTTTGGCGAGTCTGCTCCTTGATGCCACCCTCAGGGAAGTTGCCTGTTGCAGGGTCGATAGGAAGCTGACCAGATGCAAATACAAAACCATTAGCCTCAATAGCCTGGCTGTAAGGACCGATGGCTGCAGGAGCCTTTTCTGTGTTTATTGCTTTCATTGTGATACGTTTTTATTATAGTTATACATTAATATCGTAAGAATACTGCAAACTTACTCAAAATTCCTTTGATAAACGACTATTTCTGCAAAAAGATGATGTCGTAATGTCTTTTTCTTATTCTTTCTTTACAACTATCAGAAAAAAGTGTTATCTTTGTCAACAGTATTTTACTAACACACACTAACACTTACAAATTATGGAAACAAAAATCACCACCTTACCTCAGCTATCGTTTGCAGAGGCTGTGAAACTAAACTTTGCTCGTATTACTGATTTCAAAGGTCGCTCTCGTCGCTCTGAATTGTGGTGGAACTATCTGGCGTATACCATCCTAACGTTCTGCCTCTCGTTGCTCTTGGGCAATGGCAATTTGATAGTACTTACCATCATTTCATTAATTCTTCAGTTGGCAATTGTTCCTGTCACCATCCGTCGTATGCACGATGGCGGACATAGTGGCATTTGGGTTGTTGCTGCAGTTTTGTTGAATATTGCAACCAATGTATATGGTTTTATGAATGGTTTTGATTCTCTTGGTGATTTAAGTCCTGAAGAAGTTATAACCGTTATCTCGAATCCAGCCTTTATAGGACTTTCGTTGGCAAGTTTGATAGTTGAAATCGTTATCTTCATCTTTGCTGTTATGGAGGGCGACAAGGGCGAGAACAAATATGGCGCTTCAACAAAATATATCGTTGAAACAGTAGAAGAGGCTGCTGAATAATAACAACTCTTTTTATGCGAGTAGCCTTGTTGGCGTATGCGACTATTCGCATGTGCTTATACGACTACTCTCATTGGCTTATGCGAATAGTCGCATAAGCCAATGAGAGTAGTCGCATTTTTTATCTATCTTTATTAGCCTTTATTTTCCTAAGAATCGGGTGGTGACATATTCCACAAAGGCATCCTTATAGTTGTCGCCTATAGGCAGATATGTCTCCTCGTCCATGATAACTCGATTCTTGTTTACCTCTTGTATCTTCTTGAGGTTTATGATATACGAGCGATGTATGCGCATGAAATACGAAGGCATACATTCCTCGATTTTCTTTAGCGCCAGCAATACCGTGATAGGTCTCTTGCCTTCGATATAGAACTTCTGATATTCGCTCATGCTTTCTATGTAGCGAATGTCGCTAAAGGCAATCTTCATAATCTTCTTATCGGTTTTTATGAATACCGTGTCGTCTTCGTCGGTAATCTTAGCCTTTGGTATTACAGCCATTTCGTATCTTTGTTTCACCCTCAAGGCTGCACGTCGGAATTCGTCCATACCGAAAGGTTTTAGCAGATAGTCGGCAGCATCTACCTTGAAACCGTCGATGGCATATTCTGATGAGGCTGTTGTAAACACCACGATAGGAGCCACGGGCAACGACTTTATAAAGTCCATGCCATTGATGTCGGGCATTATGATGTCGCAGAATATGGCATCCACCTCTTCTTTCTCCATTATCTCCTTAGCCTCTACTGCGCTTTGACATTTGCCCACAAGCTGCAAGAAAGGAGTGTTCTCTATGTAATTGGCAAGTTGCTGAAGAGCCAATGGCTCATCGTCGATAGCTATGGTTCTTATCATGATCTTACTCGTTGTTTATTGTTTATATTCGTATCCTCAAGTGGCAGCAGCAGCCTTACTTTATAGCTGTCTTCAGTATCTTTAATGTCTATATGATATCTGTCGCCATATATTAGTTCGAGTCGATTCTTTACGTTGCTTAGTCCTATGCCGCCAGCTAAATCCTTTTCCCTTGTGCCATCTTTGCGCTTGGAGTTCTTGCATGTGAAGAGTATAAATTCGTTGTTGTGGCATCTTAGCGTGATGTCGATATTCGAAGGCGACTTATAGCTCACTCCATGCTTAAAGGCGTTTTCGGCAAATATTGCCAATATCAAAGGCGCTATACCCTTTTGGCTCGTCATGGCAGGGAAGTCGGTATTTACCTTTACCATACCCGTAAACCTCATCTTCATAAGTGCAATATAGTTTTGCAAGAATTGCACCTCGTCGCTTAGCGGACTTATGTTGGTGTCGCCATCATATAATATATGTCGCATCAGCTTCGAGAGTTCCACTATCGACTTCTTTGCCTTCTCGGGGTCTATATCCACCAGCGCATGTATGTTGTTTAGGGTGTTCATGAAGAAGTGTGGACTTATCTGGTATCTCAGATAGTTGAGCCTTTGCTTCAGGTTTTCCTTCTCCAGGTGCTGCATACGGTTGCGGTCTTCTTCGGCTTTATAGTATAGCTTCACTCCGAGGTTCATTCCCATTAAGAATACCATAGCCAAGGTGTTGGTAAGCTCTACTGGTCCTATCAACGGGCGTGGCTCTTTGAATTGTGGCCTTGGTCTATCATCGCGAAAATCATCAGTTTTGTAATACCTTTGCGTTATAGGCATCTCAGCTCTTGGTCTGTGCCGTTTTCGTTCATGCATTATTGGTCTTATCCAACTTTGCAATGCTATGAATGCCACCACCAATATCAATACCGAACATAGATAGCGACCTGTCTGCCGCTTGTATAGTAGCATTGGTGCCAACAGAATGTTGTGAACAAGAAATGCTACGAAGTATAGTCCCAATGTCTCCTCGATGTGGATGATGGTCCACCAATCAATATCAAGGTTGCTATGCGAAGAGGCATGAATAATCAATATCAGCATCGGGGTGCTGAATAGCAGTAACCACATAGCGATATATGTGACATTCTCTTGCTTTATTTTTATCGTTGGCATCCTTGTATTATTGTCGTTTTGTAATAATAACGTATAGTATGCTTTCTTTATTGTGGTTTTTACTTTAGTTTTTTGGCTAAATACCTAAGAATTTGTCCAATAAATCTTACTGACTGATAAATAGATGAATAAAAATACTAACTTTGCAATATAAAACCGAATAACAGTTTTTTAACGACCTAATAATTTTCCTGATTATGATAAAACATCTGTTGCCAGCAGTTCTACTCATGGCTTCTTCTGCCATCTGCGTAGCCCAGCAACCCAAAGTTTCTTGGGATGCCCACAGCCTTATTGTGGATGGCCATAGAGTGATGCCTGTGATGGGCGAGATACACTATTCTCGTATTCCTGAAGCCGAATGGGCTAAGGAGATAAAGAAGATGAAAGCTGGTGGGGTAACGATGATTGCCACCTATGTGTTCTGGAATCATGTAGAAGAACAAGAAGGCATCTTCAACTGGAGCGGACAGCGCGACCTTCGTCATTTCATAGAGCTTTGTGCCAAGGAGGATATTCCTGTGGTGCTGCGTCTTGGTCCTTTCTGCCATGGCGAAGTACGCAATGGCGGTATTCCTGACTGGGTATTCACAAAGGGATGCAAGACTCGCGACGACAACCCTGTCTTTATGTCTTATGTGAAGAAGCTCTATCGCCAGATATTCGCACAAGTGCAAGGACTGCAATGGAAAGATGGCGGTCCGCTAATTGCTGTGCAGTTTGATAACGAGCAACGTAATGGTGCCTACCTCATGGCTTTGAAGAAGATTGCCCTCGAGATAGGCTACGACCTACCGTTCTATACTCGCACAGGATGGCCTGCGCTCAATCGCCCTGTACCTTTTGGAGAGATGCTTCCTTTGTTTGGCGACTATGCCGACGGCTTCTGGGAACGTAGCATCAAGGAGGGAGCAGGCGCCTACTATAAAGCTTTCAACTTCAAAGCCTTCCGCAGCTCTACAGCCATCGCTACCGACCAGTTCGGCATTCAAAAGGCTGAAACTGCTAAGGGCGACGACGACTATCCTTATTTCACTTGCGAACTTGGTGGCGGTATGGCTACAGCCTACCATCGTCGACCTTTCGTATATCCTGAGGATGCATATTCGTTGGCTATAGTGAAACTCGGAAGCGGTAGCAACCTGCTTGGCTACTATATGTATCATGGTGGCACAAACCCTGAGGGCTTGACTACACTTAATGAAAACCAGCGCACGTCAGCTACCAATTATAACGATATGCCTGTTAAGACCTACGACTTTCAGGCTCCGCTTGGCGAGTTCGGACAAACCTACGAACATTATTTCTTGCTTCGTAAGCTCCACCTCATGATGCACGACTATGCCGAGACACTTGCTCCTATGAATCCTACCTTCCCTTGCTCGCAAGATATCAAGCAAGGCGACGATAGCCATCTCCGTTGGTCGTATCGTGCGCAGGGCGATAGTGGCTTTGTCTTCGTTAATAACTATGAGCGCCTGCAGACTATCTCAGCCAAGAAGAATGTGCAATTCAAGGTTGCCAACCTCACCTTCCCTCAGCGCCCAATCACCATCCCTGCCAACACCTCTTGCATCTTCACCTTCGGTATCGACGGTATGCGATATGCTACAGCCCAGCCTGTGGCTCGCCGTGATGGTAAGGTTTATCTGCAGCAGATACCAGGCATTCCTGTAGAGATTGCGATGAAGAATGGCAAGATATTGCGTAATGTGAAGCCTCGTGGCACAGAGCGCCCTGTGGTAGGCAACATCTACCTCCTCACTCCTCAAGATGCCAACACCCTGTTCTATGAAGATGAGGCAAGAGCAGATATCTATCTTAATGCGAGCATCGAGAAGATAAAGGAGGCATCGACAACACCTCGCCATATCTCTATCGGAGCACAGAAGGTTGCCGAGGCTCCTACAGATGCCGACTTCGACAATGCTGCCGTTTATCGCATACAAGTAGCTCCAGAAGCTGGCACCAAGTTCCATCGTCTGCTTCGTATCGACTATCGTGGCGATGTAGCCCGACTCTATGCCAACGGTAAGCTTATTGCCGACAACTTCTATAATGGTCGCCCATTCCTCTATGGCTTATGGCGCCTGCCTGAAGGTTGCACCGAGCTTGAGCTTCGCATCCTTCCTTTGCAGCCAAATATGCCTATCTACTTCCCTCGCGAAGCCGATACCACCCCAGGCGAAACAGCAAAGGTTTGCATAGAGTAGCCTTGCTTTCGCTTCCCTTTTCCTTTAATCCTAAAAGTAAATACCCAAATGAATATATCACATCTATTCTCATCCCATCGCGGAGCCTCGTTGCTCCTTTCTCTCTTCCTTGCCGCTTCCGCTTCTGCCCAGCGTAGCCTCGACCTCGCAGGCTCTTGGACCATGGCAGACGGCAAGAAAGCCAACCTCCCAGGTTCTATGCTCACCAACGACCTTGGCGACGAAGTAACCATCGACACCAAGTGGACAGGCAGCCTCTACGACTCCTCGTTCTATTTCAATCCCTACATGGCTAAATATCGCGAGGCAGGCAAGATGAAGTTTCCTTTCTTCCTCACTCCTCGTCGTCACTATGTAGGCGAAGCTTGGTATGAGCGCACCATCAGCATACCTCGCCAATGGAAAAAGGGTAGGGTGGAGCTTTACCTTGAGCGCCCACATATCGAAACCACAGTCTACGTGAATGGTAAGCTTGCAGGTCGCGACTCGTCGCTCTCTGTGCCTCATAGCTTCGATATCACACAGCTCGTGCTGTTTGGTAAAGACAACCAGATAAAAATCCGCGTGTATAATGGTATTGAGAATGTATGCGTAGGACAAGATTCGCATAGCGTTACCGACCAAACGCAGGGCAACTGGAATGGTATTGCTGGCGACATCCGACTAATCTCTCACCCTAAGGCTTATATCTCTAATCTCCAGGTATATCCTAATCTCGAAGCCAAGGGCGTGGGTGTGGATGTAGAAACCGTTGGGTTAAAGAAACCTCGCAATATCGTCTTCCTTATCGATGGCAATAGAGTTGAGGCTAAGCGCGTGGCTATAGACGAAACCAAGGTGCGCTATGAGATAAGCCTCGGCGATAGTGTCCGCCTATGGAATGAGTTTACTCCAAACCTCTACACTCTCTCTGCCATTCTCGACAACGATACCACCTCTACCACCTTCGGTATGCGTGAGATATCATACAAGGGTCGCCAACTATTCCTTAATGGCAATCCGCTCTATCTTCGTGGCACAGTAGAAAACTGCAACTTCCCTCTTACAGGTTTCCCTCCTACAGATGAGGCTTCGTGGCTTCGTGTGTTCCACAAGTGCAAGGAATATGGTATCAACCATGTTCGCTTCCATTCATATTGTCCTCCAGAGGCAGCCTTCTTTGCTGCCGACAAACTTGGCATCTATCTTCAGCCCGAAGGACCATCATGGCCTAACCATGGTGTGAAGTTGCGTCGTGGTATGACCATCGACCACTATCTGTTGCAGGAAACTCAGCGCATGGTACGCCAATATGGCAACCATCCTTCGTTCTGCATGCTTGCTGCAGGCAATGAACCTGCTGGCGACTGGGTGGCTTGGTGCCGCGACTTCATTAACTACTGGCACAAAACAGGCGACAACCGTCGCATATATTGTGGTGCTTCCGTAGGTGGCGGATGGGCATGGGATGCCAATAGCGACTATCATGTCAAGGGTGGCGCACGTGGTTTGGAATGGAACCGCACGGCTCCTTCTTCCGACGACGACTATTATTCTCAGCTCTTGCGTCCTCGCAACTTCAATGCCAAGGCTACTCCTGCCTACGCTTTAGCTCCAGACACCCTTGCCGACGGCACTATCGAGATGGTTGCCAACACTCCTATCCTTGCCCATGAGCAAGGTCAATGGTGTGCTTTTCCTGATCTTCGTGAGCGCTCGCAGTATACTGGTGTCTACAAAGCAAGCAATTTCGACATTTTCGAAGACTTGCTTCAGCATGGCGGCATGGCTACTATGGCTGATAAGTTCCTTGCTTCAAGCAGCCGTTTGCAGCAGTTGGCTTATAAATACGAGATGGAGCGTAACCTTCGCACTCCTGAATATGCAGGCTTCCAACTCCTTGGTCTCAACGACTATAGCGGACAAGGCACAGCCCTCGTTGGTCCGCTCAACGTGTTCTGGAGAGAGAAGAGCTGGGTGAAGAATGCTGCTGACATGAATATGTTCCGCCATGCTTGTAAGCCTGTAGTGCCTTTGGCTCGCTTCCCTCGTTTCGTATATACTGCTGCCGACACCCTCGTGGTGCCTGTAGAACTCTATAACGCTTCGGCTTCTGCTCTTACCGAAACTCCTCGCTACACCATTTCAGGTAGCGGCGTAGAGACTATTAGTGGCGTGCTTGCTAATGGTGTGCAGACATATCCTGTGGGCAAGAATATCGCCCTCGGCACTATCTCGCTGCCTCTTAATATATATAATAAGGTGGAGACATTGCAGTTGCCACAGAAGTTGCAGTTGCAAGTTGCTGTAGGTGGCAACACCAACGAGTGGGACTTCTGGGTGTATCCTTCAAAGGTAGATATGCCTAAGGTTGATGGCAACAAGCAAGTAGCAAAGAATATCTACATCTGCGATTCTCTCGATGCCAAGGCTCTTGCTGTATTGAAGAAAGGCGGAAAGGTGCTCATCCAGGCTGCTGGTCGCGTCACCTATGGTAGCGATGTTAAGCAAACATACTTGCCTGTATTCTGGAATACCAGCTGGTTTAAGATGCGCCCACCTCATACCACAGGCTCTTATATCGATGCCTCTCATCCTGTGTTTGCCAACTGTCCTACCGACGATTGGCAGAACTTGAACTGGTGGGAACTTGTGAATCGTGCTCAGGTTATGAACCTTGCCGAGTTCCCTGCCGACTATCAGTCGCCATTCCAGCCTATCGATACTTGGCATGTAAGTCGTAAGCTTGGCATGATAGCCGAAGCAAATGTGCTTGGAGGCAAGCTCCTCATCACCACCTTCGATATCTCTTCGCGCCTCGACAGTCGCTTGGTGGCTCGCCAACTTCGCAAGTCTATCCTCGACTATATGCTCTCCGATAGCTTTGCGCCATCTATCACCATAGAGCCAAGCGTCATCACCGACCTCTTCACTAAGCATGCTCCTGCTGTGAACATGTTTACCAACGAGTCGCCAGATGAGCTAAAGCCAAAGATTGTGAGATAATAGTGAGGTCGTAAAACGAGCAGACGACATGATTTATGTTGCTTCTAACGTTATTGCGTTAGCGTGAATAAATCTTAAATATTATCTATAGATATTCGTAATTACATTTTTATGTATACTTTTGCAAAGCGGTGGCTAATGGTAGCTGCCGCTTTTGCAATAATAAAAATAAGAAATAAGGGGTGCTTCACGATTGTGATGCTGAGATTATACCCATAGAACCTGACGCAGGTAATGCTGCCGCAGGGATTGCTTCAACCATCGTTATGGTGTGCGAGGCTGTTTCTATTCAGTATCGTCTTTTTAAGTAAGCCAACAGAGGCACCTCTGCAAACGATAATAGCATGAGGTATCTTTGCGTATTGACTATAGCAGGCTCCGACAGTTGCGGAGGAGCAGGAGTACAAGCAGACATTAAGACTATGTCGGCTTTGGGCGTTTATGCCGCTTCGGCAATAACATCTGTAACTGTGCAAAACACCCTTGGCGTGACGGCTATACAAACCATAGAACCTGCAATTGTGGCAGGACAAATCAAGGCTGTGATGGATGATGTGAAGCCTGTGGCTATAAAAATAGGTATGGTCAACGACTGCGCTACCATACATGCTATAGCCGATTCTCTAAGTTCTTATTCTCCAAGCAAACTGGTTGTAGACCCCGTTATGGTGTCTACCAGCGGCTCTATGCTCATGCAGCGAGATGCGCTTGAGGTGTTTTGTAGCGAATTGCTCCCTATGGCAACCTTGCTCACACCAAACATACCAGAGGCAGAAGTATTGTCGAAAACCGAAATCCATACTATCGACGATATGGATGTTGCAGCCAAGCGAATACTTGCTATGGGCTGCAAGGCTGTGCTCATAAAGGGTGGTCATCTGGAAGGCAACAAGAAGATAGACAAGCTTTATCTTCAGGATGGCACCGTTCACACCTTTGTGCATGCTACTGTCAACACTCGCAACACCCACGGCACAGGTTGCACTCTCTCTTCAGCCATCGCCTCGTTTATGGCTCGCGGCTTAGATTTGCCCGACGCTATTGCTCATGCCAAGGAATATTTGTCGCAAGCCTTGGAAGCAGGCAAGGATGTAGAGATAGGCGAAGGTCACGGACCAGTATGCCATTTGTTTAATCCCGAAAAAACAATCATCTTATGATACAATTTATCACACACTCCAACAATCGCTACGGCTATGTAGACGGAGCACGCTTGGCTCTCGAAGGAGGTTGCCGATGGGTGCAACTAAGAATGAAGGAAGCTACAGAAACTGAGTTTATGGTTGCTGCTGCAGAAATAGGCAGACTATGCAAGGAGCATGGCGCTACGTTTGTTCTCGACGACCATGTGGAATGGGTAGAGAAGACAGGAGCCGACGGCGTGCATCTTGGCAAAAACGATATGCCTATTGATGAGGCTCGAAAGATACTTGGTAACGACAAGATTATCGGAGGCACAGCGAACACCTTTGAAGATGTGGAGCGCTTGTATCGTCAGGGCGCCAACTACATAGGTTGTGGTCCGTTCCGCTTCACCACCACCAAGAAGAATCTGTCGCCAGTTCTTGGCTTAGAAGGCTATCAGCATATCGTTGACCAAATGAAGTCGCATGGTATCAATCTTCCTATCGTTGCCATAGGTGGCATATTGGAGTCGGATATCAAGGCGATATTGGCAACCGGAGTAAGCGGAATAGCTGTGAGTGGAGGCATATTGAATGCCGAGAATCCTGCAGAAGAGATGCAACGCTTCTTGAAGCTTGTATAACTTCTGAACTTGCGAAAGTGCAATTAGAAACCTAAATAAAAGAAATATTAATGGAAACTAAAATCAAATTCAACTATCCTTCTTCCGAGAAGGTGTATCTAAGTGGAAAGCTATATCCTGAAATCAAGGTAGGAATGCGCAGAGTGACACTTACTCCAACCGTTACTGTCGAAGGAAACGAGCGCCATATGGAACCTAATGAGCCTGTGTATATCTACGACACCAGCGGTGCTTATAGCGACCCTAATGTGGAGATAGATTTAGAGAAGGGTTTGCCTAAAATGCGCCAATCATGGATTGATGGTCGTAAGGAAGGCGAAACTCAGATGTATTTTGCTAAGCAGGGCATCATAACACAGGAAATGGAGTATGTAGCCATTCGTGAGAATATGAATTGCGAAGAACTTGGCATAAAGACTCATATCACTCCAGCCTTTGTATGCAAAGAGATTGCTGAGGGTAGGGCGGTGATTCCTGCCAATATCAAGCACCCTGAGTCGGAACCTATGATTATCGGTACCAACTTCTTGGTTAAGATAAATACCAATATCGGCAACTCGTCTACCACTTCGGGCATCGAAGAGGAAGTAGAGAAGGCAGTATGGAGTTGCAAGTGGGGTGGCGACACATTGATGGACCTCTCTACAGGTAATGATATCCATGAAACACGCGAGTGGATTCTTCGCAACTGTCCTGTGCCTGTAGGTACTGTTCCTATGTATCAGGCTTTCGAGAAGGAGAATGGTAAGGCAGAAGACCTGACATGGGAGATATTCCGCGACACTCTTATCGAACAATGTGAGCAGGGTGTTGACTATTTCACCATCCATTGCGGTATTCGCCTAAAGAATATCCATCTTGCCGATACTCGTTTGACAGGCATCGTGAGCCGTGGTGGCAGCATTATCTCTAAGTGGTGCAAGGTGCATCAGAAGGAGAGTTTCCTCTACGAACATTTCGATGACATCTGCGACATCTGCGCTAAATATGATGTTGCCATTTCGTTGGGCGACGGCTTGCGTCCAGGTTCTACCTATGATGCCAACGATGCAGCACAGTTTGCCGAGCTTGATACTATGGGCGAACTCGTAGAGCGTGCTTGGGCTAAGAATGTACAGGCATTTATCGAAGGTCCTGGCCATGTGCCAATGCATAAGATTAAGGAGAATATGGAACGCCAGATTGAAAAGTGCCATGGTGCTCCTTTCTACACCCTCGGTCCTCTCGTTACCGATATTGCACCTGCCTACGATCATATCACCTCAGCCATAGGTGCTTCGATGATAGGATGGTATGGTACTGCTATGCTCTGCTATGTTACTCCAAAAGAGCATCTTGCTTTGCCTGAGAAAGAAGATGTGAGAGTTGGCGTTGTTACCTACAAGATTGCTGCCCATGCTGCCGACTTGGCAAAGGGACATCCTGGAGCAACCATTCGCGACAATGCGTTGAGCAAGGCTCGATACGACTTCCGTTGGAAAGACCAATTCAATTTGGCTCTCGACCCAGAGCGTGCTCTCGAATATTATAAGTCGAGCAACTCGGTAGATGCCAACTATTGCACCATGTGCGGACCTAACTTCTGCGCTGCTCGCATCAGCCATTCGCTAAAGAGTTGTGAGGAATAAAGGCTCATAGCTATAAGCAAAAAGTAGAAATATAAAACACATAAACCCAATAAACATTTATAAAAAATGATTGAAACACAAGTATCTAAAGGTATTATCAGTACCTATTTCGACAAACTACAGCGTAATCTTGATCTCGATGTAGCCATCGTTGGTGGTGGCCCATCTGGTATTGTTGCAGCTTACTATTTGGCTAAGGCTGGTCTTAAGGTCGCTCAGTTCGACCGTAAGCTTTCTCCTGGTGGCGGTATGTGGGGCGGTGCCATGATGTTCAACCAGATTGTTATTCAGGAAGAGGCTATGCACATCGTAAAGGATTTTGATATCAACTACGAGGCTTTCGAAGATGGACTCTACACTATCGATTCTGTAGAGAGCACTTCTGCACTCTTGTATCATGCTGTTCATGCTGGTGCAACTATCTTCAACTGCTATTCTGTAGAAGATGTAATCTTCAAGAACGATGTTGTTAGCGGTGTTGTTGTCAACTGGACTCCTGTACTCCGCGAGGGCTTGCATGTAGACCCATTGAACATCTTGGCAAAGTGCGTTATCGACGGTACTGGTCACGACAGCGAGATGTGTAAGGTTGTAGCTCGTAAGAATGGCATCCAGTTGGCTACTCCTACTGGTGGTGTTATCGGTGAGCGTTCGCTGGATGTTGTAGAAGGTGAGCGCATGGTAGTAGAAGGCACACGCGAGGTTTATCCAGGACTTTATGTTTGCGGTATGGCTTCTTCAGCCGTTGCAGGCACACCACGTATGGGACCTATCTTCGGTGGCATGATGCTTTCTGGTAAGAAGGTTGCCGATATGATTATCGAGAAATTGAAGAAATAAGCCATTTCCCCTACATATAACAGTTCCCTACGTACAATACATACGTATAAACAAAAGAATTATTTTGTATGAAATGGATCGTTATAACCTCTCCCGACTTCTTGTCGGGAGAGGCATTTTTTATAGATAAACTATTTCGTCATGGTCTGGACTTGCTACATTTGCGCAAGCCTGGAGCATCAGTAGCAGACTATCGCCATTTGCTCTCTCTCATTCCTGAGTGTTGGCATAGTCGTATAGTTTTGCACGAGCATTTCGAGCTTACAAGTGAGTTTCGCCTTTATGGCATCCATCTTAATCGTCGCTGTTCGCAGGTGCCCAAAGGTTTCAAGGGTAGCATCTCGTGCTCATGCCATAGTCTTGAAGAGGTGGTTGCCAACAAGCCTTTGCGCAACTACCTATTCCTAAGTCCTATCTTCAATAGCATCTCTAAGATAGGCTACGAAGCTGCCTTCTCAGATTCCACCTTGCAGCAAGCAGCTCAAGATGCTGTCATCGACTCTAAGGTAATAGCCTTAGGAGGCGTATCATCAGCCAACATCCCACAACTAAAATCATGGCACTTTGGCGGTGCCGCCTTCTTAGGCGACATCTGGAGTCGTATCAACGACCCACATGTAGACCAATATCTCGACACCCTGCGCCAGCAACTTGCATGAATACTTATAGTGTTCTATGCTTCTATAGCCTTTAGAAACTTTATTGAAAAATAATAGATGGTTCATTTACAGACATGAAATATTTTCTGTATCTTTACACCCAAATAAGAAAATAAACCACGGCTGATTAGTAATAATCGGTGTGATACAAATAAGAAAATGATGGATGCAGATAATAATAAGATAACTTGTCCAAAATGCAACTCTCAGAATGTACAATCTGAAGGAGTAATTCATCTTTGTATGGATTGTGGCTACAAATGGGAGGATGAGATACAGACAGACCTTGGCGAAATGATTATTTACCAATCTGACGATGGGGTGAGACTTGATGTGAGATTGGAGAATAAGACCGTGTGGCTGAATCAAGAACAGATAGGAACTTTATTTAATAAAAGCAAAGCTACTATTAGTGAACATATTTCCAATATTTTTAAAGAAGGAGAATTGGATAAAAAAGTGGTTGTTCGGAAATTCCGAACAACCACTCAACATGGCGCTATAGAAGGGAAAACACAGAGTAAAGAGGTGAAATACTACAATCTTGATGTTATCATCTCTGTAGGCTATCGTGTAAAATCTATTCAGGGTACACGCTTCCGCCAATGGGCTACCGAACGACTCCATGAATATATTGTAAAGGGATTCACCATGGACGATGAGCGACTCAAGAATCTTGGTGGTGGCAGTTATTGGAAAGAACTGCTTGACCGCATTCGCGATATTCGCTCTTCTGAAAAAGTACTATATCGACAAGTATTAGATATCTATGCAACGAGTGTAGATTACGATCCTCGAACTGATGCCTCGAAACTATTTTTCAAGATAGTACAAAATAAATTGCATTATGCTGCTCATGGTCATACGGCTGCTGAGGTAATTTATGAGCGTGCCGATGCTGAGCAGCCATTTATGGGTTTGAAGACTTTTGAAGGAGAATTGCCTGCTATTAAGGATATTAAGATAGCAAAGAACTATCTGCATGAAAACGAGCTAAAGATACTAAATAATCTTGTTTCTGGATATTTTGATTTTGCAGAAATTATGGCTATGGAACATCGTCCTGTTTATATGATGGACTATGTGAAACAGCTCGATACAATTCTTCAATCCACAGGGCGCCCATTGCTAAAAGGCTCTGGCAGTATCAGTCATCAAGAAGCAATGGAGAAAGCTTTGGCAGAATATAGAAAATATCAGGTCAAGACATTAACTCCTGTAGAACAGGCTTATCTGGAATCTATCAATGCTTTAGGTAAGATTGCAAAACGAAAGGGAAAACAAAATGATAGTCGTTAAAAAAACTCAAGCTGCGTCATTTACATTATGTATATGACGCAGCTTGAGTTTTTTCAGTTATTAATACTCCATCGAGAATGAGATGCCACGACGCATCATGTCGTTGGCCAATGGTTGCATACGCTTTAGGAACGACTCCCATGAGCGATTCTTCTGTTGGCTCCATCCTGCTTCTGCCAAAGCTATGGCACGTGGATAAGCCTGATAGTAGATGCGCTCTGGCGATGTGATACATTCGCTCCAAAGAGTGCCAGCCACACCAAAGAGATTGTTGTTCTCAAAGTTCTTGTCGTGTCCCCAAGCAGGGTCGAGGCTGTAGGCATCCTTGAGAGTTGTCACAGGCATACCCCAGTTTACTTCCGGCATATCGCCCTCAGCCATAGGGTAGTCGAAATAGCAATGCTCACCAGGGCATAGCATGATGCGAGCATTGTTCTCTACTGCTGTTTCGAGCGCCTTCTCGGTAAGTCCGTTGCGCCATGCAAAGGTCACACATCCTGGCTGAATCTTCTTGAAGTCGGTCTCGTACCAGAACATAGGAGTCTTATGGTATGTGTCGCGCAATAGGCTGATGATGCGGTCGAAGAGATAACCTTGCAGTTTCCAGTTCTCTGAACGGTCGGTAGTGGTAATGCCGAGTTTAGTCTTTAGCGCCTGACATTTTGGGCAGTCTGTCCAGCAGTCGAGGGCAGGATTACCAGCCTCGTCGCCACCAAGGTGCACATACTTAGATGGGAAAATGTCGGTTAGCTCCTTGAAAACATTACCAAGAAATTCGTATGTAAACTCATTGCCTGGACACAACAACTCGTTGGAAACACCGCAAGTGGTGCGGATAGGCACTTGGCGCTGATGGCAAGTAAGCTCAGGGAACACGCTGATAGCAGCAACCTCATGTCCAGGCATTTCAATCTCTGGCACAATCTCTACATGATAGCGAGCAGCAAACTTCACGAGTTCGCGCATCTGCTCCTGAGTGTAATATCCCTTATATGGTGCCAACAGGTCGTCCTGTCCCCAGCGCGAAGAAGCCTGCTGAGTTAGCTGTGGATATTTTTTTATTTCTATGCGCCATGCCTGGTCGTCTACAAGGTGTAGGTGCAAAGCATTGAGCTTATAGCGAGCCATCTCAGGCACAAAAGCCTTCAACTCTTCAAAAGGAATAAATGTGCGGGCAGGGTCTACCATAAGCTCACGAACATGAGTGCGAGGAGTGTCCTTAATAGTAAGGTGTGGAATAGCATCTACGCATTCCTTCACACCCGAACCACGCAATATCTGGTCGAGAGTCATCAATCCCCAGAACACTCCGCGTGCGGTCTTACCATTAATGGTCACACCCTTAGCATCTACTGCCATGGTGTAAGCTTCGTCGTCGCCAAGCGAAGAGTCGATGCCGAGCGCAAGCTGTATGCCACGCTGACGGCTGTTCACGATGTTGCCAATGCGATTATTGAGCATTTCGCGTGCCTGCTCCACCTCGTTGTTCAATATCGTGCCGGCACCATCATTGTGCGAAACAACGATATTCCATGCTGTCTGCACATTCAGCGTCTTAGCCTTCTGTACATTCACCTCTTGAGGCATAGGAGCTATACACTCCATAGGGTTGCTCACCTCCTTAGCATATTTTGGCTCTGCATAGAAGCTGCTCCAGCCAGTAGCCTTCATATAAGCCTTTTCGCTACCCTTTGGTACTATCAGATGCACGCTACCTCTTACTATTCCATAAAACGATGATGCCATAGCCTTTGGTGGCACCTTAGACTTCACTCTCACCGTCTTTAGTTCTGGCAAACGAGCAAAAGCATATTCGCCGATGGTTGGATTGCCTTCGATAGTTAGCTCCGTCATGCTCTTGCAGCCTGAGAAAGCGGCGGCACCGATAGTTTCTACTGTAGCAGGAATGGTGATGCTCTGCAACTTGTCGCAAGCAAAGAAAGCCTGAGAGCCTATAGTCTTCAGCACCTTTGGCAGAACTATATTCTGCAGCTGATGGCGCGAGTGGAAAGCATTCTTAGGAATCACGGTGCTCTGCGCATCGCTAAGGTCGATATTGCGCACTTGGAAACATTGGTCGCGCATCTGACGATAGTCGCCCTTTACATCGGTAGACAGTTCGCCTGTAAGTTTCAAACTCACAGCCATCGCCTTCTGTTCAGGTTTCAGGCTGTCCATACGTGCTACAGTCTGTGCCGACATCATTGTTGCCATTAAGGCTGTAGCAGATAATAGAAATAATCTTTTCATTTAGTTGTTTATTACTGTTTGTATTTAATTCTTCCCTCTTCACTTCCTCAAAGGAATGCTATTGTCAATCCTGCCATGACGATGCTCACCATCGACATGAGCTTAATCAGAATATTGAGCGAAGGACCTGATGTATCTTTGAATGGGTCGCCAACGGTATCGCCAACGATAGTAGCCTTATGGTTTTCGCTGCCCTTGCCCTCGAAATGACCCTCTTCAATCATCTTCTTGGCATTATCCCATGCACCACCAGAGTTTGACATGAATACCGCGAGAGTGAAACCTGCTGCAAGGCCACCAGTAAGCAGACCGAGCACACCTGCTACGCCAAGCACCAAGCCTACAACGATAGGGATGACGATGGCAAGAAGCGAAGGAATAATCATTTCGCGTTGTGCGCTACGTGTGCTTATCTCCACACAGCGACCATAGTCAGGAGTAGCCTTGCCCTCGAGTATTCCCTTTATCTCGCGGAACTGTCGGCGCACCTCTTGAACCATAGATTCTGCAGCACGACCTACTGCTCCCATGGTCAAGCCACAGAACAGGAATGCAGCCATAGCTCCGAGGAATGCTCCCACTAAAACCTTAGGGTTGATGAGGTTTACCTGGAAGAAGTTGATGAAATCTATTGTTGTTGCATTCGTTGGGTCGAAGATGTTGCCTGCAGCATCCACATACTGCTTACCATTCTCTACCGCACGAATCATCGCAATCTTTATTTCCTCTATATACGAAGCCAAAAGTGCCAGAGCCGTCAAGGCTGCAGAGCCAATGGCAAAGCCTTTGCCTGTGGCTGCTGTGGTGTTGCCAAGAGCATCCAGAGCGTCTGTGCGCTCACGCACTTCTTCTCCCAGTCCGCTCATCTCTGCATTTCCTCCTGCGTTGTCGGCAATAGGACCATAAGCATCTGTAGCAAGAGTTATGCCTAAGGTAGACAGCATACCTACGGCTGCAATACCGATACCATAAAGACCGGTGCTTATCGACTTTGCCGAAAGCGACATGTCGAAACCATTAGCGCAGAGATAGCTCAACATGATGGCTACCGAAATGGTGACAACTGGAATCATTGTAGAAATCATTCCCGTGCCTATACCTTTTATAATAACCGTAGCAGGACCTGTCTGCGAAGCTTCTGCTATCTTCTGTGTTGGCTTATAGCTATGCGAAGTGTAATATTCTGTAGCCTGACCAATCACCACTCCTGCCACCAAACCGCTGATTACAGAGAACGACAATCCAAGCCAATTCTCGATGCCCAACAGATATAATATAATAAATGTGGCAACGGCAATGAGTCCGGCACTAACATTGGTGCCAAGACCGAGAGATTTTAATAGCTCCTTCATCGTTGCGCCCTCCTTGGTGCGAACCAAGAATATTCCTATTAGCGAAAGGAAGATGCCGATGGCTGCGATAATCATTGGCGCAATGACTGCACGTAGCTGCATGTCGCCATTCATAGCAAAGGCTGTAGCTCCTAAGGCTGCTGTCGACAATATCGAACCGCAATAGCTCTCGTATAGGTCGGCACCCATACCAGCAACGTCGCCCACATTGTCGCCCACATTGTCGGCAATAGTAGCAGGATTTCGTGGGTCGTCCTCAGGAATGTTAGCCTCTACCTTGCCCACGAGGTCGGCTCCCACATCGGCAGCCTTGGTGTATATACCACCACCTACACGAGCAAAGAGAGCTTGAGTAGAGGCTCCCATGCCAAACGTAAGCATAGTGGTGGTTATAGTGACAAGGGCTGTTGCCTCGCCATCATAAACAGCATTAAGAACAATAAACCAAATGGCAATATCAAGCAATCCAAGACCTACCACAACCAAGCCCATCACGGCACCGCTGCGGAAAGCAATCTTCAATCCCTTGTCAAGACTTGAGCGTGCTCCGTTGGCTGTGCGAGCTGAAGCATAAGTGGCAGTCTTCATACCGAAGAATCCTGCCAGTCCTGAGAATAAACCACCAGTAAGGAATGCGAATGGCACCCATGGGTTCTGCACCTGTAGCACATAAGCCATGAACGCAAAGATGATAGCGAGCACAACGAATACCATCGTCACCACCTTGTATTGCTGCTTCAAATATGCCATAGCACCTTTTCTCACATGAGCAGCAATTTCTTTCATTCTGTCTGTACCCTCATCTTCTTTCATCATCGAACGGAAGAAGAACCATGCCATTCCCAATGCCACAACGCTGGCTATAGGGATTAGCCAAAATACTAATGGAATGTTGTTCATAAAAAATATGTTTAATGGTTAGTAATAATTCCGATTGTTCAGTATAGCATTTCGATTATGCAAATATAAGAAATTTATTAATACGAAAGGGGAAAAACAGAATATTTATTTAATAAGCACTCAATTTTAATGTTCAGATACTATTTAATACAACGACAACACGGATTATTAATCTCAGATATTTGGTAGTAATCATATTGACATTTGATAGTAAGCAAAAATACGTTTGATAGAAAGCATAGATATCTTTGCCAGAAAGCATAGATTGCTCGAAAATAGCTTCGTCAACGATTTAAGCTTGTTAACTTGTTGAATTAAAGCAACTTACCATATCGCTATACCTACATTTCTCAAATTTGATAATAATATGTGTTTTTTCTTGCGTTTATTAAGAAAATCTAATACAAAGACAGACTCGGATAGTGTTTGATGTTTAGTGTTTAATGTTTAGTGTTTAGGTGTTCTTTTAAACATAAACCAAATAAACCCCTGATTGTTTTCTGAGCAGAGCTAGTTTCTTAGTATAGCTCAGCCTTTACGAGAGTGCGAACTCTCGACAGTCTGAACTATACTAAGAAACAGAGGCGCGCACGCCTCTCAGAAAACAAACAGGCGATAAACCAAAATAAACCGTTGCTGGAGGTAGTGTTAATGTGTAGTGTGTAGTGTTTAATGTTTAGTGCGTATCTCAAGCTGCGGTTTATCTTGGTTTGTCGCCCTATGTTGGGCAAAGCGCAGGAACTGCACTTGATGTAAAGGGTTGGCAAGGCGTGTCGTATAGCTTGCTTACGAAAGCGCATTGTCAAGGCTTTACATCAAAACTCGAAGTATGAGAGTTTGCCCAGCATAGGGTGTTTATCTTGGTTTATGTTTCTCTTTAGAATGAGTGGAAAGCCAAGGTTCTCTCCATAACCTATTTTTTGATATATGTTGAATTAAACGCAAATACCCCATGACATGAGTGCCATGAGGTATTTGTTTGAATATCCATTCAATGGTTAATCTTTAAAAAAAGGGGTAAAGTCTGACCAATCTTCTACTCTAAAAGCTCTGATATCTCTCACCGAATCCTTAAACCAAGGTACAGCTTTTAGAGCATTCATTGCTTGTACCAGATGTAGCATATCATTATCATTGGAAAGATAAACACTACCCTGGGTTGCATAGTAATCATACCTACGCAATAATTTCTTTATTTCGTAGTATGCATTATTATAAGGCTCTCCGTAATTCTTACTAAGAGCATTTATATCTAAATCAAAAGCTATTGCAAACATTATGCTAACTTAAAATATTTAGACTGCCCAAAGAATATTCTGCCTACATTGTCCTTGATGGAAATAACCAATCCCATAAAAGGGTTGTGCTCAACATCAATAACCTGGCCTTCAATCCAATCAGTCAAACCTGTCAAAGAAGGATTAACCTTCATAATATCTCCTAATTTTGGTTCCATAGCTATTTTGTATTTTTATATGCTTGCAAAGATAAACTATTATTTTGAAAGTGCGAAGAAAACAAGAAAAATGTTTCGAAAATATATAAATGACAATACAGACAATCAACGATAATACTTTGCTTAACATTTGCCGCATATAATAAAAACAATTAGGGCTGCAAATGGCATTGGCGCCGTTTGCAACCCTAACTTATCTTTAATCAATATAGATGCTGTTGCCGTCTTCTATTAATTTGTCAACATTTTCACTGCTGTAATCATTTTCCTTTGCCTTTTCGAGTCCAGATACAGCGAGGATAGATGGAGTCTCTATTTGGTAGACCTTCATTTCAGGCTTTATATATTCTTTCTTTTTCATAGTGTTCAAAGTGTTTATTTGATTATAACTTTCATTGTTTTACCATTACGCTTCACGATGTTGATACCCTTTTGAGGCTCGTTAAGGCGCTTGCCCTGAAGGTCGTAGTATATGGCATTGTCGTTGGCAATGGTGTTGAGGGAGTCGATGGCTGTAGTACCGTCGTTGTCGAAGCCTATGTTGAACATCTTGGCGCCAGCAGCAGATGAAGTATTGTCTACCATGTAAGCACGGAATGGTGTGCTTACCACCCTTGTTACCTTTGTGTTCTCCAACAACTTTGCAGGGTTCATCAGCTTGTTGCCCTTCACGATGTAGCAGTTGTTGTCAGCATCCTTGCTGAACTCCTTTTGGGTGTAGAGACCCTGGAGCTGATAGTTGCCGTCAGCAGTCTTTGAGGTCTGAACATCTTTGGCAATATTCTTGTTGGCTACAGAGAATTTGAGCTGTGTTTCTCCATCCTTCATCTTGATGATAACAGGAGTACCAGCCTCTATTGTCTTAAGCTCTTCGAGTTCTACAGTTTCTTTAGCATCATCAGCCGAAAGAAGCTTGAATGCACGGAAGTTCTGACCATCGAGCGATACCTCGAAAGGCAGGCAGAGCGTAGCCCATGTGGTACCCTCCTTCATTGTGCGGCTATAAGATGCAGCCTTGACAGCGAACGGTTCGTAAGCCACGAAGTCCTTGTCGTCGTCAAGAACGAGTTTTTCTGCAGTAAGAGTTTCTCCCACTGCTCCTATCTTCTCATCACCATTCTTGCCTACCAGCTTGCTGAAGTAGCCTGTTGTGTAGTTGGCGTATTTGCTGCTTGTCTTAGTTCCTTCATAACCCTTGAGCAATTTACAACCAGAGAACATATTAGAACCACCATATTCATTGACCTTGGTTGTTTTAAACTTATCGCTGGCGTAGATGGTTGTGAGAGAGGAGCAGTCTTTGAACATGTATGATATATACGTCACATTCGCTGTGTTGAAATTAGTGAGGTCGAGCGAGGTGAGAGCGGAGCAGCCATAGAACATTTCTGCCATAGTCGTCACTTTCTCTGTGTTGAATTTAGAGAGGTCGAGCGAAGAGAGTTTCTTACAGTTATAGAACATGCCTGACATATTCGTCACTTTCTCTGTGTTGAATTTAGTGAGGTCGAGCGAGGTGAGAGCGGTGCAGGCTCTGAACATCTCTGACATATTCGTCACTTTCGCTGTGTTGAAATTAGTGAGGTCAAGCGAGGCGAGAGCGTAGCAGCCAGTGAACATGTTTGCCATATTCGTCACATTCGCTGTGTTTAATTTAGAGAGGTCGAGCGAAGAGAGTTTATAACAAGCAGAGAACATGTATGCCATATTCGTCACTTTCTCTGTGTTGAATTTAGAGAGATTGAGCGAAGAGAGGTTCCAACAGTAATCGAACATGCATGCCATGTCCGTCACATTCGCTGTATTGAAATTGGAGAGGTCGAGCGAGGTGAGAGCGGAGCAGCCATAGAACATGCTTGACATATCCGTCACTTTCGTTGTATTCAAATTTTCAATGTTTAAAATTGTTTTCAATGCTCCGCAACCCTCAAAGAAATCTCTCAACGATGTAGGAGCGTATCCTGCGAAACTCTTATCGAAAACAATCTTCTTGATCCCGTTGTAATTAGTGCACAACTCTTGCACCGTTCGTTCGTTATTTACTATAGCTATATGAGCACAATTAAGACTTTTAAGATCGTTAGAAGTGAGATATTTGAAAGTTAATGTAGTGTTCGTAGCATCGGACACTGCTACATAGTCTGAAATAGTGATTGCTGTTTTCAGATCGTATATGAATGCGCGGTCAGCACCTGCATTATCCGAATAGTCTTTACTGTAAGTCAATTCCAAAGAATGCTCGCCAACAGATAATAATGCTTTAATCTCTCTTTGCTTTTTTTCGCTAATCTTCCAAGACTCTTTGGTATCTAAAGTAATAGTGGCTTTATCATCTTTTTCTGAAGAAACGAGAAACTTAAACGTCAATAATATAGGCTTTTCTACTCTGAACTTGACAATAGACTTAGATTTACTATTATCCTTATTATACCTAAAATCCGCAACCTGTAATATTTTTGATATTTGAGGTTGCGGATACCT
>ERZ1026854.294-NODE-294-length-36041-cov-7.896626_pt1 | contig 36041 bp, 36 predicted proteins | sample MGYA00380157_ERZ1026854 | MGnify/ENA primary metagenome ERZ1026854 (study PRJEB33269, sample SAMEA4719793) | human gut metagenome | biome: human-associated habitat; feature: organic feature; material: feces | place: Cameroon | collected 2013-10 ... | reverse complement strand
CCTTATTGTACGTTCTACCCCCGTGTTACTGGACGGGGGTGCAAGGGGAAGTTTTTCCCCGCATTTTAATGATTGATTTAAGATTATCGGATAAAAGTGCGGGACCCTCCTCGCAAGCTCGGTTTCCCGCAATTTATCCGATAATCTTATTCAATAGCCTTTACCCAGCGCAAAACTATCTGCACTGCATACCATATCAAGATACAGGATAACCACCCCTCAAGAATGGCTATCCATGTGTAAATAGGACAGAACCAGTTGATATAAGAGATGATCTGTTTTATCTCTGAATTTGCTTCGAGATAAATTATCGGGGATTTGGGCAGGATCTTAAACAGCCCGTCCATGATCTTCTGGAACTGCTCAGAAAGCCATGTCAAAAAATCCATTATGTAGCCCCCTTAACTATTTTAAAAGTGATAAAGCAAAGACTGCCAATAAAACATACTGTGGTGAACCACCTGACAACATAAAAGTATTTGGTGTATGTTGAAAAATCAAGCACAATAACAGTGCTGTAGCCGTTAAATAATCCGAATTTAGGAACCTCAAACGGTATTTCAAACCGTGGTGCCTCAGGTTTAGCTGAAAGCAGCTTAACGCCTCTTACAAAGTCCCAGGGAATACAGAAGGGGAATATAGTTGCCCATGAGCCGTTATATATAAACTCACTTAACTCGCCCTCATAAGCCACGCTGGAAGATGTAGCACCGTCATATGCGTTATCTTCCTCATATGTGAGCTGATTTTCAAGCTCATTTATCAGCTGTATAAGGTAATTAAGAAGGTCCATAAGAGCCGAATTGTTATATGATGTAAAATCATACTGAGGATCATAAGCCTGATTGTTTATCGTAATGGTTCCGTCGCTGTTCGGATAATATGTAACGCCATTATACGTGACGGATCCGTCAGGATTCAGGTAATATGGTTCGCCATCTATATAAACCGTTCCGATGGGCTTATCTTCTTCGCCAATAACAGGTTCATCGGTAACGCCGACATCTGTATCAATATAATTAGAAAGACTGATACTAAATGACCAGTAATTATCCACGACCTGGAAGTAAAAGCCTTCAGATGAATAAAAAGAGTTTTGAACAATACTTTTTACACGGCTTTCATCATAGACACTATGAGCAGCGCCGCTATGTGTGGTTATATCACTTATCAGTTTGCCGTTTTCATCATACACAAACTGGTGAAACACCCAGCATTTGCGGTCAAGGTGGTCACGCTCTTCCACCCAGTCAAACACAACGCTTTGACCCAGTGCATTTGAGACTTTATAACCATACGTTCCGACTTTTGAGACGTTTATATCATTCTCGTGAGCTCCCAGCCATGCCTGCATATCCAGACCCATTGAATTAAGCTGAGAAGCTGAAACGCCGTTTGCCTGCATATCCATGACCATGTTATAGATATCGCTTGTAAGTATCATTCCGCCGCCTGCTGACGTTAAGAATATTGCATTCTGCGGATTGTGCATGAACAGATCCATGTATGCCTGCGTGGTGGAATCCTGCGCCTTATACATATCTTCGAAGCTGTCGCCGATATTGTCAGCTGAAAAAGAGAAGCCCAGGCTTGCCGCCAGATAAAAGAAAAACGCTATGATCGATGCCGTCAATTTAAATCACCCCTTTGTAACTGTTCCTGACGCTCGATGAGCAGCCCACAGAGCTGCGCCATAAGAGCTTGCTTCTTTTCCCATTCTGCCTTATATGGCGCTAACGTGCTGTCAAACATACTGTAACTGTTGTACATCTGACCATATAAGGGCTTATATGTGTAAAAACCGCTGTCAAGGGGCTTTCCCCGTATTCCTCGCCAATATGTGGAGTAGCTGAAAAGCCCGCCAACGAATATGGAGAAAATAAATCCCAGAAATCCCTGGTGCTTGCGGTTGAAATGCCTGACATCAAATTCGCAGTATTCAATGACCTTACGTGATATCAGCTTTGCAGACTGCGGTATCAGAATACAGTCAAACCCAAGATGTCTGTGTTTCCGAAAAAAGTCTTCCCATCGGTTCCATTTATCCTTATCATCTCCGATAACAGTAGGGGAGAAGATGGCAACACATTCATCAAAGTATATAACGGTCTGGTGCTCCTTGCCGAACTCATGGTGACGTGCGGCAAAGTCATACAGATAGTCGGGTGTGATGTCATTGATATCTATATAATGAAAATTCTTTTCCCGCTTGTCAGGCTTGTGCTTCCGTGGTCGCTTGCCAAACTTATTGAATATAAATTCCTGAATAGGATTAAGAAAGCATAAAGATGTATCAATAAAACAAGTGCTGATAACATTGCGGCCAATCCTGAGATTAAATCGGATATCATGTGCAGCGTGCAATGATTTACCGGATCCTGGCGTACCGCTGTATAATTGTATCATGCTTACACCTCCTGCATATAAAAACTAAGGGCAGGGAAAAATAACTTAAACCCTGCCCTTTAGCGTTACAGTCCATCAGATGCCGTAACGGATATTTACTTACCGATTGCCTTGAAGAATGACATAACCTTAGTTACTGCCCACTTAAGGCCGAAAATCGTAAGACCTGCTGCAACAACACCTGCACATGCAATGCCTACCTTACCAACAAGAGAGGTAAGATTTGAGGTAATGGTATCAGTAACAGAACTGATATCAACTGTGCTTGTGGTGGAGCTGCTGGGAACATTTTCAGCAGATGCAGTAATAACAGCAAGCTGGCAAGCTGCTGCAGCGCCCATGATCTTGGGAACTACCCTGTGCTTGCATTCGAACTCGATAAGTTTTTCCTTGATTGACATAATAAAAACCCTCCTCATTATTTTGATGATACTTTGAATATGTTAAGCAGCTCCTTTATCAGGACTACCATAACACCGTAAAAAATGCCTATGCCGAACCCGCAAGCGGTGATAATGACACATGGCTGCAAATATAGCAAGCTTATCACCTCATTTTCAGAACGATCACAAAGAGTACGGCACAGATCAAACCGAGAAGTCCGCAGATCCACAAGGATATGAAATCTGATTCACTGCTCGATGAAGATGCTGCTTCGATAAGTTCAGCTGTATGTAACTGTTGTTCCGATATGTCGGAAAGCTGGCTGATTATTGCCTGCAGCTCATCGTTATACGTTGGATCCGTATCAATAAACGTTGTGGTGATCTCCGTTTCCTCGTTCATGGTTATGCGCCTTTCTTCTCGGATTTCTCGGGAAGTGTGATCGTAATGTCTGTAATTGCTGTGAATGTTCTTCCGCCACGGTTGGTGACATCATAATCGATCTCGATCGCTGCACCGTAAACCTCGCTGCCCTCGTTATAGAACTTTTCAAGCAGAGGTCTGATCGCACGGTTGAAAATAGGGGAGCTCTCTGATATAAATTCACTCTTACCTACGTAGCCGAATGCGTCGCTTGACTTGCAGTTCATGTAGATCGTTGCGCCCTTGACAGGCTGATTGGTTTTCTTGCTTACGTAATCGATCGGCTCATATCCTACTATGATTCCTTTCATTGCTTTTGGCTCCTTTCAAAAAATATAATATAACCTGTAGTTATATTATAGAAATTATATCATATATTAAAGCCATAAACAATATGAAAAATATACAATTATAACCTGTGGTTTATAGCAAATTAGACAACTATAGGTTATAATTGTTTTGAGGTGAGGAAAATGCTTGGTGACCGATTATATATTGCTCGCTTGGAAAGCGGATTGACGTTGGAAAAAATAGCTGAGATTTTGGATATTAGTTATCAAGCATACAGAAAATTTGAAAAAAACATTTGCTATCCCAAAGTAGAAACGCTAATGAAAATAGCAGAGATGTATAATTTATCAATCGACTATCTTTTAGGCTACACAAATGATAAAAAACCGCTTAGAGAGGACAATGAATGACATGATAGAAAGCCTTAAGAATTTTTTTGACATATCAATTTCTTTAATAGCATTTATAGCTGTAATTTGCGCAATCTTTTTACCGATGTATATCATAGACAATTTGGCAAACAAAGATAAAAAACAATCTACACCACAAGACGATAAAGATCTAGATATTCAGGAAGATATAAAGACTGCTATTTCCGCTGCTAATAATAGCGATGATGAGTATCCGTATCAAAAGGTATATTTACTTACAAAGAACGAGTGGGCTTTTTACAGAAAATTAAAGCCTATAACAGATAAATACAGGTTACATATATTGTCAAAGGTAAGAATGGCTGATATTGTTCAGGTAAAGAAGGGTTTGACAAATAAGCAATATTATTCAGCGTTTGGCAAGATTAAATCCAGACACATTGACTTTGTTTTAGCTGACCCTCGCAATTTAAGAATATTGGCAGCAATAGAATTAGATGATAATTCACATCAAAACGTAGATAGACAACAGGCTGATTATTTTGAAAATAAGTTATTTGAAACAATAGGTTTGCCGCTCATCAGAACCAACGGTAAAGGTGATATTGAAAAAGAACTGTGCGAAAAGCTGAAAATCTCAGTAAAGCAGTAAAAAAAGCCCCGGGCAAATTTACAAATTTGCTCGGGACTTTTTAGTGGCCTGCGGCCATTGGAGAGGGGGAGAGACGTAAAGACTTCGCAGAAAATCACCTCTCCCCCTCTCCAAACCTCTCCCTCTCTCCGATTTTCTGCGTACGTGACGCCTACGGCGGTAAAAAAGGACAAAAACGCCTGCGGCGCTTTTGCTGGGCGAATATTCGCCCATATTTTGACTCATTCAGGTTCTAGTGGTAGCAATACCGTGTGTGTTCAAGTCACATTATCCGCACCAAGGCTTAACGAAGCCGTTTGAAGCCCCTTGCAGTTCATCGCTGTAAGGGGCATTTTTCTTAGTATTATGCAAAGTGTTCTAGTCCTAATCAGTCAAATTTCAGGTTGTTTGCAGCTTTAGGCATTACCCCAAAGCCGCAGACAGCTTAATCATTTTCAACTCTCGGAACAATAGATAGAATATAATCTGCAAGAGATTTCAGAGTGATCTCTTCCTGCTGAATGTATCCATATATAAGGTGCTTCATTTTATCGGAGTCGAAAGCATATGCCGCAAGAAGGGCATAGTTTCTCTTTGCACCCTCATCAAGATCACTCTCATCTGTCAGTTCTCTTATCCTTGCGGAAAATATTTCTTCATTCATAAGTGCCATAGGATCAGTCCTTTTTAGGTTTATTTTTTTAAATCAAGGCAGCTTTATTAGCCTGTTATTTTGATTAAGCTTACCATTTTTAGCCTGTTTTGTCAAGGCGTGAAAACCAAAAGTGTATAGTAAAATCTCAAATATAAAAAAAGTCACATTTTTTTGAAAAAAACTATTGACAAATGAGAATTTTTATGGTAAACTAAATAAGTCGCTGAATGAGAGTGATTTCAGTAATGCGGCAAGCCTCATAATGGAGAGGTGTCCGAGTGGTTTAAGGAGCTGGTCTTGAAAACCAGTGATCCCGCAAGGGACCGTGGGTTCGAATCCCACCCTCTCCGCCAACATTTTTCCTATATATTTAATTTTGTTACCATTATGCAGAAGTACTCAAGTGGTGACGAGGCGCCCCTGCTAAGGGCGTAGGTCGGGAAACCGGCGCGAGGGTTCAAATCCCTCCTTCTGCGCCAAATAAACGGTTTGGATTTTATCTGAACCGTTTATTTTTTTGCCTGCTCTTCATTTCTTGACTTTTTTATGCTGCGGTGATATAATTTTACTTGGCAAAACATATTAGATATAATGCCGCCTGCGAAAGGATAGCACATATATGGAATTAACACAGCTTAAATATTTTTATGTAGCCGCTGAATGCGGTCAGATAACCAAGGCTGCCGAAAAGCTTCATATTGCGCAGCCCGCACTTACACAGTCTGTAAAGAGGCTTGAAAACGAGCTTGGTGTAAAGCTGTTTGAACGCAGAGGACGAAGCATTGCTCTCAGCAGATGCGGGGAATATCTGCACAGGCAGCTGGGTGTTGTACTCAAAACTCTTGAGCGTATTCCTGATGACCTTACAAGAATTGCTGACCTTGAAGAAAAGACCATACGGGTCAATATTATTGCCGCATCTCTTCTGGTCACAGAGCTTATCATCAAATATAAAAAGCTTAATCCCGATATAAAGTTTCATCTGTATCAGAGTGTAGATGAGGAAAATTGCGACTGCACGGTTTCGACTGAATTTACGGGACTTACTCCCAATATTCCGAAGAACTGCCTTTACAGAAGCTTTACGGAGGAGATACGGTTGGCAGTGCCTGCTGACTCAAATTACGCCAGACAGGATCATGTTAATCTTTCTGATGCCAAAGGCGAAGGATTTATCAGCCTTTCAGGCTCCAAGCCCTTTCATTCAATATGTGACACGTTCTGCCGCACTGTGGGCTTTGTACCCAATGTGATCTTTGAAAGCGACTCGCCCTCGACGGTGCGTGATCTTATCGGTTCGGGAATGGGCATCGGCTTCTGGCCCGCTTACACATGGGGAGATATCAACACCGACAATGTTGCTCTGCTGTCCATCTCTGTGCCCGACTGCCGAAGAGAGATAACGGTGGTTTGCAACAATACTGAGTCTGCTGCAGCTGTTGATTTCTACAATTTCCTTTGCGATAATATTGAATCGGTGCATCGTGAATCTCTGAAAAAGTTCTGATGATGTGCTGCACATTTGCTGAACTGTATTTCATATTTCCAAGGAAATAGATATGAAACATAAATCTTATAACAAGGAGACATTAAATGTCCGATTTTAATACATTTGAAAAGCTGGGCGAAAGCTGTGAGATATGCGTCACAAAGGAGCATACCTTCGGCACTGACGCATTTTTGCTGGCTGATTTTGCAAAGGCACGTCACAAGGACATTGTCTGCGACCTTGGCACAGGCTGCGGAATAATTGCCGTTCTCATGCGCCTGAGATATGAGCCTAAGCAGGTATATGGCGTGGATATCCAGCCGCAGGCGATAGAGCAGTTTGAGCTGACTGTGAACCGCTCAGGGCTGAAAGAGACATATCCATTGCTTATGGATCTGAAGGCCCTTACGAACGAGGCTCCGCTGGGCAGATGTGACCTTGTCACCTGCAATCCGCCCTATAAGGCAGCCAAAGCGGGCATTGAAAGCGAGCTTTCGGCTCACAAGATAGCCCGTCACGAGATATTGTGCAACATATCTGACGTGTGCGCTGCCGGAAATAAGCTTCTGAAATACGGTGGCAGATTGTGTCTGTGCAACCGTCCCGAGCGTCTGGCGGACGTTATGTGCGCCATGCGTGACAATGATATCGAGCCGAAATATCTGCGGTTCGTGTCGAAATCGCCCAATGATGCTCCGTGGCTTTTCCTTATTGAAGGAAGAAAGGGCGGCGGCTCATTTATGCAGGTGCTCCCGCAGCTTTATATCAGCGGAAGTGGGGGAATAAGCCCCGAGCTTGCACAGATCTACGGAAAGACCGATGAAAGGACTGAATAAAATGCCAGGAAAACTTTACGTTGTGGGAACACCCATCGGCAATCTGGAGGATATCACCTACAGAGCTGTCAGGATCTTGTCGGAAGTAGATTTCATCTGTGCCGAGGATACAAGAGTTACCGTCAAGCTTCTCAATCATTTTGATATAAAAAAGCCTTTGCTCAGCTATCACGAGCATTCTGCATCACACGTTTCGGAAAATATCATAAGCCGCCTGCAAAGCGGGGAGAGCTGTGCGGTGGTAACTGACGCAGGTATGCCCTGTATCTCCGATCCGGGCGAGGATCTGGTCAGAATGTGCAGAGACCTTGATATTCCTGTGGAAGCCGTTCCGGGACCTACGGCAATGGCAACGGCGGCGGCGGTGTGCGGTATCCCTGCATCACGTTTTGCATTTGAAGGCTTCCTTTCCGTCACAAAGAAGCAGAGATTTGAGCATCTTAAATCCGTATCCAAGGATACTCACACGCTGATATTCTATGAAGCACCACATAAGCTCAGGTCAACTCTTGAGGATATGCTGAAATATTTCGGCGACAGGCGCATATCCATATGCCGTGAGCTTACAAAGATACATGAAGAAGTAATGCGTACAACGCTTTCTCAGGCAATAGAATACTATGAGCAGAATGCTCCGAGAGGGGAGTATGTGCTTGTGGTGGAGGGCATGAGCGCAGAAGAGCTGAAAGATGAATATTCGGTGGAAGAAGCCGCCGATATTGCACGCAAGCTCATTGAGGGCGGCGCAAAGATGTCCGATGCCTGCAAGGAAGCCGCAAGGATAACGGGACTGAGAAAGAACGATATTTACACTGCCGTAATGTGATTTTGACTCTTTGTAAATAACGCTTTGAGAATTTTGTTAAAAATGCTCAAAAAATATGCAGGATTTTTTTTGCAAACTTGCGTTTTACATCTTGCAAAATCTGAATAAAGGTGTTATAATAAATTCAGTCTTTATGTGATGGAAGTTTTCGCATGGAGAAAATTATACAGGGAGGTTGTTAACAATGGCGTTAACCAACACATATCTTATCAATTTACTGGAAAATGTTAAGAAGCGTAATCAGGGTGAGCCCGAATTCATTCAGGCAGTTACAGAGGTTATTGAGACACTCGAGCCCGTTATCAACAAGAGACCCGATCTCGTTGAGGCAGGCGTTCTTGACAGACTCGTTGAGCCTGAAAGACAGATCATTTTCCGTGTTCCTTGGGTTGACGACAACGGCAAGGTACAGGTAAACCGTGGTTTCAGAGTACAGTTCAACTCTGCAATCGGTCCTTACAAGGGCGGTATCAGACTTCACCCCTCCGTTTATATCGGTATTATCAAGTTCCTCGGCTTTGAGCAGGTATTCAAGAACAGCCTTACAACCCTCCCTATGGGCGGCGGCAAGGGCGGCTCCGACTTCGATCCTAAGGGTAAGAGCGACGGAGAGGTTATGCGTTTCTGCCAGAGCTTCATGACTGAACTTTGCAAGCACATCGGTGCTGATACAGACGTTCCCGCCGGTGACATCGGTACAGGCGGACGTGAGATCGGTTATATGTTCGGTCAGTATAAGAGACTCCGCAACGAGTTCACAGGCGTTCTCACAGGTAAGGGTCTTACCTACGGCGGTTCTCTCGCAAGAACAGAGGCTACAGGTTACGGTCTCTGCTACTTCACCAACGAAATGCTTAAGGCTAACGGCAAGTCCTTCGAGGGCAAGACCGTTGTTATCTCCGGTTCCGGAAACGTTGCTATCTATGCTTGCCAGAAGGCTACAACCCTTGGCGCTAAGGTAATCACAGTTTCCGACTCCAACGGCTACATCTACGATCCCGACGGAATTGAGCTTGAGCTCGTTCAGCAGATCAAGGAAGTTGAGAGAGGCAGAATCAAGGAGTACATCGGCAGAACTTCTCACAAGAATGCTGAGTACCATGAGGGCAGCGTTTGGACACTTAAGTGCAACGCAGGCAATATCAAGCTTGACATTGCTCTTCCCTGCGCAACTCAGAATGAGATCGACGGCGAAGGCGCAAAGGCTATCGTTGCCAACGGCGCATTTGCTATCGCAGAGGGTGCTAATATGCCTTCTACTCCCGACGCTATCAACACATACCTTGCAAGCGGTCTCCTCTATGGCCCCGCAAAGGCTGCTAATGCAGGCGGCGTAGCTACTTCCGGTCTCGAAATGAGCCAGAACAGCGAGAGACTTTCCTGGACATTCGAGGAAGTTGACGCTAAGCTCCACAACATCATGGTTTCCATCTTCAATGCTTGCGACAGCGCTGCTAAGGAGTATGGCATGGAAGGCAACTACATGGCAGGTGCAAACATTGCAGGCTTCCTGAAGGTTGCTGAAGCTATGAAGGCTCAGGGCTGCGTTTGATTTCGTCATCTGATTTATGGAGGCACTGAATGAATTTCAGCAAGAATAATAACGGTCATAAAGACTTTACAGCTCATACCTCACAGGATACGGACTGCCGTCTTTCACCAAAGCATGATAACAGAGGAACAGCTCATTACCATGCCAAGGCAGATGGATTTACCAAGGACTGCATGAAGCCCTCATTAAATCCCTCCGATTCGCATAAATCATATATCAAAGATCACGATTAAAGCAAAGGCTCACGGATATTCTTACGTGAGCCTTGTTTTGTTAATGCTTCAAAGCTTCCTGCGTTATACGTAAATAAAAAAGCAACAGGCTGCACTTTTCGCACAGCCTGTTGCTTTTTTATGGTTTATCTTACTTTTTATCTATAATAAGAACATAGAATATTCCTGCACCAACGCAGGCAGCCAGTGACAATACTATCACCTTGACAGGTGTGGCAACTGTTTTAGCCTCTTCGTCACCATTTTCATCGGATTCTTCCGCTTCCGATATGTCGCCGTCAGATGACTGGGCAGTTTCATTGTCTGTTGCTGAAACTGTAACGGTTTCGGAAACTGACTGAGAAGTTTCGATAAGGTCGGGAACTGTTGCGTCCGCAGGATTGGTGTCTTCGGTAACAGCTCCCGTGCTTTTGGAAACGGTCACGCTTTCAGCAGAACCATGAGGATTTTCGGTTATGATCTTATCATCTTCATTTGCCTGTGAAGCTTCTGTGTTCCATACGCCTTCGCTGCTGTCCTCGGAAATAAGCTCCTCGCCAACGCTTCTGAGCACCAGCATATAAACGGACATTGTATCTGCATCAAAGCTTACGGTGTTGCTGCCATACTCAAAGCTGTCCGTTCCGATGTTTACAATGTCCGCATTTTCATCTATGCGGTATGCTTCGGAAAGCTCATAATCATACTGAGATGACTTGATGTTTATGTTGAAATTCTTCGTATTCACCATGTTTTTGTTTGTGAGTATAAGGCGCAGCACTTCAGGGTCATCATTATCCACAGCCGCATATACCGAGCTCATTGTATCATCGTCGTTGTCAGAATATACAAGCGCATCTCCGAACTTTGTGCCCTCACAGTCATAGTCGGTGAAAAGGTTCATGGCAGCCTTCTGGAAGCTGTAATCCTCCGAAACAGGGGAGAGGCAGGCAAGGTAAACGCCTTCCTTTGCAAAGGTTCCCAGCACATCTGTTTCGGCAATGGCACCGCTCATATTGTCTCCGCCGCCAAAGTCATATTCAGAGAATGAAAGACGAGTTCCGGGATAATTCATTCTTATAGAAGCCTGCAATGTGGGGATAAGCGGGGTGAACTGCTTGTTCATAAGCACTGAAACGCTGTTTTCCGTGTAGTCCGAATCCCATAGTGTTCGGACCGCCTGCATACGGTAAGCGTTGCTGAACTCATCGCTGCTTGTGAGCACGGGAATGCCCACGGGAGTAAGCGCTTCGGTGTAATAGTGCAAATCCAGAACGTCCAGCAGACGATAACCCAGCTGGTCGCCACGCATATACATATACGAGAGGTAATTATCTATAAACCATGAATACTCATTATCCGAACGGCTGCCCCATGCGTCTGAATTGTTCAGATTTATGCAGCCCTGAAGCCCGCTGACTGACGGGCCAAACACAAAAGCCTTGTTGTCAATGGTCTTGACTGCATATGCAAGCTCCGCAGAACGGTACAAAAGCTCATCGGGAGTTATCTGGTCAAGACCCAGTACCGAGAAATTCTCAGCCCACTTATCAGGCTCGCTGTCAAGAAAATATCCGTTTATTCCGCCCTCCATGGCTGAACCGTAACGGTTTACCAGATAGCTCACATATTCGTCCATATAGACCACATCGTCGTCAGTGTCGGGCTGATTGAGATATGTGTCGTTTTTGTGGAACTGCACGGTACACCATCTTGTCTGCTTCGACAAAGCATCGTCTGAAACGATACCCATGGAATCCTTGGAGACATATCCCATCATCTGGAGAGTTACCAGCCTTACGGGGATATTGTTCATCATTCCACGGGTAACAAGTGAATCCGTGTAAAGCGCAGGTGAGCTCCATTTGCTGGATGGAAAATTATCCACCAGCGATATATCGTTTGAGTTATTGCCGCTTGTTCCGGGATTTGAAAAATTTGTCTCCCAGTTGTAGGTTGAAAGAGATGTGCCCGTCTGCTTTATAACTGTAGGGGATATGCCCGCTATATTGCCCTTGTCGTTTATGCCGAAAATATAGGGGCTTATTTTAGTCTTGTCCTTTTCGGGCTTGACTGTTACAATGGTGTCGGCAGTTTCGGGAATTATCTCGATAATCATTTCGTCGTCCGCATATGTTGAGCAGGGGATAGCCGCTGCGGTAAGCAGTGCGGCAGCAAAAGCAGCAATTCTTTTCACTTTTTTCAATATTACGGCCATCCTTTCTCAGAGCTGCATAAGTTATGATCATTATAGGCGATCAGGTTACTCATATCTACATTATACAGCATTGATGTATAAAAAGCAAGTGAAATCGTGTTATTCATCTTTCATTGCCATAAAGCTGTAAACTGCTGACATTCCTTGCAAATTAAATTCCACAGTGCTGTCAGGAGCTTTTTCAAGGAGTATTTTTATTCCATGGAAATCGTCCCATGAGGCTGACGGGGGTATTTCAGCCGAGCCTATGCAGCTGCCGTTGCAGATAATTTCAATTCTGGCAGGGGAGCAGGGGGCTGAAGCATATACTATCATATGATCTGCGCCGTCAAACTGACAGCTTTCAAATGAGACATTTCCGCCCCAGTCGCCGAATTTTACATACCAGTCGTTTTTTCCTTTGGAAAATCCGAGGGAACCTCTGAAGATACTGTCATTATTTTTACAGTAAACAGTTTCACCGCATTTTCTGAAAGAATTCTCTGTCCCTGAGATCATTACATCTGCCGTGCAGCGTATATCCTTGCTTGAAGCGCCTGCCATGAATGTATATTTTCCGCTGAAAACTTCCATTCTGCCGTTAACAGTGCTGTAGGCTTCAAGGCGTTCCTTGGGTATTTCAAGGGATAATTTGGCGGTTTCGCCCGCTTTTACAGTGACTCTTTCAAATCCGCAGAGCTTAGATATTCTTTCGGGGGCAGTGTCCGCAGAGAAATATATCTGAACTACTTCGTCTCCGTCTGTGTCGGAGGTGTTTTTTACATTTACGGATATTCTTATGCAGTCGTCAAGCGCATTAACCGTAAGATCAGAATATTCAAAGCTTGAGTATGATAAGCCAAATCCGAAGGGATAAAGCGGCTCGCCGTCATAATACATATAGGTTGAGCGTGATGTGATGATATCATACTCCTTGATATCGGGAAGCTCATGCTCTGATCTGTACCATGTGATAGGGCATCTTGCAGCGGGATTATTTTCGCCGAATATGGTCGCATACACGGTATTTCCAAGCTCTGCACCGCAGTGGGAGGAGTAAAGCACTGCCGAAGCGTGCTTGCTTTCGCTGACAATGGCATATGGATAGCTTGATATGAGCATAAGCACCAGCTTTTCGGAGGGCAGGCTCATTATCTGTTCATACTGATGAGAGGGGAGAGCAAGAGTTTCCCTGTCGTAACATTCCCTTGCCACCTGCATAGGGTGATTTCCTGCACAGTATATCACAATATCCGACTTGTGCGCCAGCGCATGAAGCCTTTCCGTTCCTCTTGAAACAGTTTCAACAGTGAAAAGCCTGTCATCGGAGGGGCGGCAGGCAGGCTTTACGTCAAGCTCACCGTTTTCATTAACATAAACCGAGTCATCATGCCATGACTCAAAATAAACATATCCGCCATATTCGTGGGGCTTGAACCATTCTTTTATAAACCATTCGTATGGTGTTTCCGAGGAAGCGGAGTATGTGCCGTTTTCGGTGACATATTTGCCATTGAACAGAGATTTGAAATTATAAACGCTCTTGTCCCATTTGTGAAGCTCGAAAAGCTCACGTTCGGTGATCTTATCGGCAGAAAAGCTTATTTTTCCGTCATCGCCTACAGACATATATTTTCCGTTTGCTTTGGACTTTACGGCAACATAGTCATAGCCGTTATCAAAGGAAAGCGCTTCCTTGTCAAAGTGCATTTCAAATGCTTTTCGTACAGAAATGGCGTAAGATGCCACGCCTGTGTACCAGTCACGGTAATTTTCATCAGCTATCGGCCCTGCAATAAGAATTTTTCTTTTTTCTCCGCTGACAGATAATTTTTCACTTGTTAATGGTAAAATGCCATTATTTTTCAGCAGGCACATCTGCTTATAAGCTGCCTGCCTGTTTATTGTGCGGGCATATTCGCTGTCAGGCAATGTGTCGGTATCGGAATATTTGTGGCTGTCATCAAATTCTCCCAACCTGAACCGTCCCAGCAGAACATTTCCCACAGCCTTGTTGATATCATTTTCAGAAATAAGCCCTTTATTCAGTGCATCTCTTGCAGCGGCAGCTACCATGCGGCCGTCATCGGTCATGGTGTCAGTGCCGTTCTTTATGCACAGCGCCAGTGATTCGGCGTGAGAATTTGTATAGCCGTGTTCAAGATAATTCTGAGAAAAAGCACCGCCGTCACTTACCGCCAAGTCCATTTTCCACTCATCTTTAAGGACGTGCTGCATATCGGGGTTCATGTCTCCGGGAACGCCGCCGATCTTGTTATATGCAGCCATTACAGCGTGAGCGCCACCCTCTGTGAGAGCAGGCTTGAACGCACGGTAATAGTATTCGTGGAGCAGCTTTACAGTAACGTCGGAATTTCCGCACATACGGTCTTTTTCGTTGTTATTGGCGCAGAAATGTTTAAGGGTGGGGAGAGTTTTCAGCAGAACTCCGCTTTCGTCTGTGCGGCAGTCCCTGATAACCTTGTCGGCAGGCTCTTCACTGTGGGCAGCACCTGCAAGACCGATGGTATATTCCCTTGACATCTCGCCTGCAAGGCAAGGGTCTTCTCCATATGCTTCCTCTGTTCTGCCCCAAAGAGGATTGCGTTCCATATCAACAGTGGGGCCCCAGAGCATAAGCCTGCCTGTGGGATCCTGATTATAATAATGCCTTGTTTCGTCGCCTGCGATTTCGCCTATCTTTCGCATAAGCTCCTTGTCAAATGTCGATGCCATTCCGATTGGTTGGGGGAATACTGTGGAGACCTCATTCGGGTCTTTTGACACAAAGCCTCTGGCGGCTTCACACCCGATAGCCCATTTTCCGACACCGAGCCTCGGCACTTCGCACTGAACCGAAGAAAGCATATTTATTTTTTCGTCAACAGTGAGCCTGTCCAGCAAATCGTCTATTCTTTCTCCGATTGTGAGACTTTTATCCCTGAACTTCATGTATTCCATTTCATCAGCCCTCATTTATTTAAGTATTACGAATTTTGCCAGGGGAACAAGTACGGCAAGGAAAATTATGTTCACTATTGTAAAGCAGTTGATGAACTTCTTTGAGTCTGATTTTTCTGAGCGCAGATAGCTTTTGTAGGATATCAGGCTTGCAAGGGAAGCTATGAGCGTTCCCAGACCGCCGATATCGGTTCCGAGGATAAGGGACTTGTAATCATCTGTGAAAGCCGAAAGCATAACGGAAGCTGGAACATTGGAAATTATCTGGCTGCAAAGAACTGAGCTTTCAAACTCGTGACCCGATATCACGCTGCTTATAAACTGAGTTACCTCGGGAATATTCTTGACATTTCCCACAAAGATGAAAAAGCAGGCGAATGTGGCAAGCAGACCGTAATCGACCTTTACAAAAACGCTGGGCTGGATTATTGCCACTACGACACATACCGACGCAAAAACGATTATTGTGTCAACTACATTGAAAACAGAAAGAATACATAAAATAAACAACGCAGCGTACAGCAGCAGGTATTTGGGATTCTGGACAGTTGCCTTTTGCTCGTCCTTTTCAACAAATATAGGCTCTTTTTTTATCATCATGCAGCCGATGAAAAGCATCAGCATACTTACTGCCGTAACAGGAAGCGTCAGAGAGAAAAACTCCGAAGATGTCATCTTTGAGGCAGAAAAAAGGTACAGATTCTGCGGATTGCCGAATGGCGTAAATGCGCTGCCCATATTAGCCGCAACAGTCTGCAGCACGATAACATAAACAGGGGACTTGTCTATTTTTTCGTACATCATTACGGTAAACGGGATAAATGCGATAAGAGCAACATCGTTGGTGATGAGCATGGACATGAAAAACACCATGAAAACCAGCGCAAGAGCAAGATTTCTTGTGTCCTTAGCAAGTGCGGCAACCTGTTCTGAAAGGACTTTGAAAACATTATTTACCGAAAAGCCTGCAACAACAGCCATAAATCCGAACATAACACCGATAAGATCGGTATCAATATAAGAAACATAATTTGTTACAGGGACAAAAATACAGGAAACAAGAGCGGCTATGAATGCGATTATTGCAACAGCCTCTTGCTTTATAAACTGTTTCAGATCAGTCACGCTGAAAACCGTCCTCTCAGATCAATTTGAAACTCAGCAGAAAAGGTTAAGTACAGAGCCGCTGAGAACGCCTATAAAATACAGATATACAAGGAAAATGATATTTTCTTTCAGGTTCTTGTTTGTCCTGAAAAGCACCGCAAGTCCTACGCCTGCACCTGTGCAAAGACCGCCTACGGCAGTGCCGAAGGAGATGCTTCCGCTGGCATACAGCTCTGTTATAATTACAGATGCTGCACAGTTGGGGATAAGGCCTACAAGAGCAGAGGCAAACGGCTGGAGAAATCCGATGCCGTTCAAAAATGCGGATACATTGTCCTGACCGGCAAATTCCATGATAGAGTTCATTATGAGGTTGACAATTAAGATAAACACAAAAATTTCAAGTGTGTGATGGAATGCCGAGAGCCATATGCTGTGATTGTCACAGCCGCATGTGGTGCATATCTGGTCGAATTCCGCATCATCGGGTTCTTTTACAAAAAGCTTTATGAGAATGCCGAAAAGTGCGCCTGCGATTATGGCAATGATAAACTTTGCGGCAATAAGCTTCCAGAGAGAACTTATCTGGTCAGGGTGAGCAAGCAAGATTGGGATTGCTTCATCTGAGGTTGAGATAAAGACAGCCATAAGTGTGCCTGCGCCGATTATTCTGCTGGAAAACAGATTTGATGCAGCAATGGAAAATCCGCACTGCGGAACGCAGCCCAGAGCCGCACCGACAGCAGCTCCGCCGATGTTTGAATGGCCAGCTTTTTCAAGTGCAAGCGCAAGCTTATCGGCGGCGTGATGTTCAATAAATTCCATCAGCAAAAATGTGAGGTATAAAAACGGCAGCATTTTTGCTGAATCTAAAAGAGCGTCTAATATTATATCAAGTATTGTTGAGAGCATTTAGGGTATTGAACTTTGATTCCCATGAGGGGGAAGGCTGGATTTAAAAGCATAATATAATGCTTAAACTCATACCCTAATTTCGCATAATCAAAGTTATGCGAAATTAGGGTAATATTTTCAGCCTGTCCCACGCTATTACGTACAAAGTTCTGCCGTCCTTCCTTATTTATTCATAACATTCATTATACCGCATTTATGGCGCAGTGTCAAGAAATTTGCCTGCACATTGAAATAATTTTAATCAGCCTTGCTTGACAAAATCGGTTTTATGACTTATAATTTAAGTGTTGATAACGTGGGCGGTGGAAGTCACCCACATTAACAACGTTTTGATTGCGATAGTCGGTATGCTTTGACGAGATGCCGACTATTTTTTATTTGCTTTCTTTCAGCCTTAAAAAACATTGACAGATCATCAGCTCGACTGCTATAATATAAATAAAACGAACCGTTGATACGGACTTATTTTCGTCTGTGGTGCATCACATCTTAGGTCAGCAGATATCCACCAAGGCTCAGCAGACCATATGCAGCGTCCTGACATACTGAGTTTCGGAGACCTTGCCATTCAGCGTGGAATGCGCATGGTGTATCATCATAGAAAAATCGACAAAAAGCTTTTTGAAAAATACCGCAGGCGGCTGTCCCCTTACGGCAGCACCGCAAGCTTGTATTTCTGGGCGGTATCGGGCGGCGCTGTTGAGGGAATGAAGGATCATGCCCCTAAAAATAAGCGCTGATAACAAAATTTATGGAGAAAAATTATGTCGGTTGTACTGAATGATGAGCTGATATATGAAATACTGTCCGCAGTTGAGGAGATACCTGAGGGCAAAGTGGCTTCATACGGTCAGATAGCACGCCTTATCGGTCGTGAGAAAAACTCCCGCCTTGTGGGCAAGGTGCTGAGCATGGCGGAATATTACGGAAAATATCCCTGCCACAGAGTTGTTAACAGCGCTGGCAGGCTTGCTCCGGGCTTTTATGAGCAGCGTTCATTGCTTGAAAACGAGGGCGTGGAATTTAAGGAAAACGGCTGTGTGGATATGAAAACATACGGTTGGAACGGTGAATAACATGGAATATACATATCATTATAACTCCCCGCTTGGCGGAATTACGCTGGCAGGCTGCGAAGATGGTCTTACGGGGCTTTGGTTTGAAGGTCAGAAATATTTTGCCGCAACTCTTTCCAAACAGCATGAGGAAAAGCATATCCCTGTTTTTGATGAAGCGACAAGGTGGCTTGATATTTATTTTAGCGGCAAAGAGCCTGATTTTACCCCGCCGCTTAAATTATCGGGAACTCCTTTCCGCAGGGCAGTCTGGGATATCCTGCTGACTATCCCCTACGGTCATACCATGACCTACGGTGAGATATCCGATATCATGGCAAAGCAAAAGTGTGTTTCCAAAATGTCGGCTCAGGCAGTGGGCGGCGCAGTGGGACATAATCCCGTTTCGCTTATCGTGCCTTGCCACAGAGTAGTCGGTGCAGGCGGAAATCTTACGGGATATGCAGGCGGAACAGATAAAAAGCTCAGGCTCCTGAAGCTGGAGGGTGCAGATATCTCATCATTGTATATCCCTGTTAAAGGAACTGCACTGTAATATTTTTTGCTTTTTTTATAAAAAAGGTTGACTTTGGTTCTATTTTATGGTAAAATTAACGTGTTTTAGTTTTTTTGTAAAAAATACTTAATTTGCTGAATTTAGGAGCTGATATAATGATCTGGGCAAAGGAAGAAACTCTTTCTCGTGAAGAGATCGAAGCTATACAGCTTGAAAAGCTGAAAAAGGTCGTTTCAACGGTATATGAAAAGGTTGCGCCTTACCGTGCAAAAATGGACGAAGCAGGGATCAAGCCTGAGGACGTTAAAAGCCTCGATGACCTAAAGCGTCTCCCATTCACAACCAAGCAGGATATGCGTGACAACTATCCTTTCGGTCTTTTTGCAGTGGATAAGAGCCAGCTTGCAAGAATACACGCATCATCGGGAACCACAGGCAAGCCCACTGTTGTAGGCTATACGAAAAAGGACCTGGAAACATGGGCTGAATGTGTTGCAAGGCTTGCGGTGGCAGGCGGTGCGGAAAGCAGCGATGTTTGTCAGATATGCTTCGGATACGGTATGTTCACAGGTGCGCTGGGTTTACATAACGGTCTTGAAAGAATAGGTGCCTGCATTATCCCCTCTTCCACAGGCAACACCGAAAAACAGATAATGTACATGAAGGATTACGGCTCAACCCTGCTGGTTGCAACACCTTCCTATGCTCTCCGTATCGGCGAGGTGGCTACTCAGATGGGACTTAACCCCAAAACTGACCTGAAGCTCAAAACAGCTCTTGTCGGAAGCGAGCTGCTTACCGAAGCTATGAGAGATGAGATGCACAAGCTTTACGGCGATAATCTTACCATTACACAGAACTATGGTATGAGCGAGCTTATCGGCCCCGGCGTTTCGGGCGAATGTACCGAACTTTGCGGAATGCACATCAATGAAGATCATTTCATTGCCGAGATAATCAATCCCGAAACCGGCGAAGTTCTCCCCGCAGGCGAAAAGGGCGAGCTGGTGGTTACCTGCCTTTCCAAGGAAGCTCTGCCGCTTATCAGATACCGCACAAGAGATATCACCCGTCTTATGTACGAGCCTTGCAAGTGCGGAAGAACCACTGCAAGAATGGAAAATCTCAGCGGAAGAACAGATGATATGCTCAAGATCAGGGGCGTAAACGTATTCCCCAGCCAGATCGAAGAGGTTCTGCTCAAGACTGAGGAAATAGGCCCTCATTACGAGATAATCGTTGACAGAAAGAATCATTCGGATATTCTTACTATCAGGGTAGAGCTTGCTCCCGATAAGATGACCGATGATTATGCAGAGCTTGAAAGGATACGCCTGAAGCTCAAGTCAGCTCTTCGTGTAATGCTTGGTCTTGACGCTGTTATCCAGCTGGAATCCCCCAACACTCTCAAGCGCTTTGAGGGCAAGGCAAAGCGTGTGACCGATAACAGAAAAGGTCAGAACTGATCTTATGAAAGGAATTGAGTGCAAATGAAACAGCTTACGGTTTTTATTGAAAACAGACTGGGCAGGCTTGAGGAAGTTACCGAAACACTGTCCGCAGCAAATATCAATATCATATGTATCAGCCTTTCTGACACAGGTGAGTACGGAATGCTCAGAATGATAGTTTCACAGCCTGCCGCAGCGGTGGATGCTCTGGCAGCGTCCGGTTTCTCCGCAGTGCTTGGTGATGTTATAGCTGTCAAGCTCCCCCATCATTTCGGCGCACTGAAAAGGCTCAGCGGTCAGCTTTCCGAAAACGGCATTGATATCAAGTATATGTATGCGCTTACATCAGGCGAAAATGCTGCTATAGTTATCAAAACATCTGACAATGACAAGGCAGAAGCTGTCCTGACGGGCGAGCACGAGCTTTTAAGCGCTGTTGACGTTTATAATATGTGATATGATCTTATTTCGGGGATATTCCTCACAATATCCCCGAAAAATTATACAATATATACTTTAATGATTTAAAGTCAAGCAAATTTAAAGTATGTGTGATTTAAAGCTATTATGCAATAAAATAAAAAAGGAAATGAAAGGATTGTTTTTATGGTTCTTTGGGGTACACTGATCGCTTACCTGGCGATAATGGTAGGCATAGGCATTTACTGCCGCAAAAAGACTTCCAACGTGGACGATTTTGTTCTTGGAGGAAGAAGCATCGGCCCGTGGTTTACAGCATTTGCATACGGAACTTCTTATTTTTCGGCGGTAGTTTTTGTTGGCTATGCGGGACAGTTCGGCTGGGAATACGGTCTGGCTTCCACATGGATAGGTCTGGGAAATGCGTTCATCGGCTCACTTCTTGCGTGGTTCCTGCTCGGAAAGCGCACAAGAATAATGTCCAAATATTTGCAGACATCTACCATGCCCGAGTTCTTTGAAAAGCGATATCAGTCAAAGCCGCTGAAGCTTTCCTCGGCAATAATTATTTTTATTTTCCTTATCCCCTACACAGCTTCCGTTTATAACGGTCTGTCACGTCTTTTTGAAACAGCCTTTCATATCCCCTATTCCGCCTGTATCGTGGCGATGGCGCTGTTTACCGCAATATACGTAATTCTCGGCGGATATCATGCTACTGCGCTCAATGATTTCGTTCAGGGAATCATCATGCTCATAGGCATTGCATCTGTAGTAGTATGCGTTCTTGCTCACAAGGGCGGACTTACAGAAGCTGTCAGCTCCCTTTCACAGATACCCGACAGCAGCGGAAACACAGGTACATATACTTCCCTTTTCGGCCCTGACCCCATCAACCTTTTCGGAGTAGTAATTCTTACCTCTCTCGGAACATGGGGACTTCCTCAGATGGTACAGAAGTTCTACGCTATCAAGGACGATGCTGCTATCAAGCGTGGAAGCATTATTTCCACCATTTTTGCTATTGTCGTTGCAGGCGGCTCATATTTTCTCGGCGGCTTCGGACGCATTTACTCCACCACAGACCCTGCGGATACCACCAAGAATTTCGTAAACACCACTGCCGCAGGTAAGCTCCAGTATGACACTATTATCCCTGCAATGATGACAGAGGCTCTTTCCGAGCTGCTGTTCGGAATACTTATCGTGCTGGTGCTGTCCGCATCTATGTCAACTCTTTCGTCTCTGGTGCTTACATCAAGCTCTACTATGACCATTGATATGATAAAGCCGTACAAAAAGGATATGACCGACAAACAGCAGATACTTGTGATAAGAGTGTTCATCGTTCTGTTCCTTGCGCTTTCCGTAATTCTTGCCATGAACAAGAACGCATACATTTCCACGCTGATGTCAATTTCATGGGGTGCGCTGGCAGGTGCGTTCCTTGCGCCTTTCCTCTGGGGACTTTTCTCCAAGAAGATATCCCGTACAGCAGTTGGCGTGTGCTTCGTATGGGGCGTAGGCGTGACAGTGCTGCATACAGTTCTGTTCAGCATGGGCTGGTTCCCCGGACTTGTTGAGAGCGTAAAGGCAATGGGCTGGAAGCTGAACATTATGTCTCCCCTTAACTGCGGTTCATTCACTATGCTTTCATCGCTTATCATCTGTCCTCTGGTAAGTAAATTTACCATGAAAAAGGACGGCAGCGACCTTGCGGCAGGTGAAAGCGCATTCAAGTGCTATGCAGAGAAAAATTGATATTTACAAACTCTAATATATAAGAAAAAGCAGCTTAAAAGGGCTGCTTTTTTTATGCCGTTATGATTCGTTTGCTAATTTTCCAGTGATATGTTCGGGAATAAGCTCCAGACAAAGCACATTCGGTCCTGAGAATTTCAGCTCATGCTCGATGTAGCTTTCATCATCGGTGAATTTGTAACACAGATTTCTGCATATTTTCATGGCAAGGTCATGGTTGGTCACAGGACGGATCCTGCCGAAAACAATAACGCTCCTGATATTAAGCGCCCATTCCCCTTCTTTCCTGAATCCGCTGTCATAGACGCAGAATGAGACCTTGTCGCATTTCATTATGGAATCAATCTTATGACCCGACTTTGCACCGTGAAAGTAAATTCTTCCGTTTTCCTCGCAGTACCAGTGGTCAATGGGTATGCCATATGGATAACCGTCATCACCCAGCACGGAAAGCACACCTCTCGGCTCGCTTTTAAGTATCTCTGTACATTCCTTTTCATCAAGCTGCTGCTTGAAGCGTCTCATTTTTCTGAACATGGCTGACCTCTTTATATATAAATATATGCAAGTTATTTCTATACGGAATTATAGCTCAGAACATGGCTGATGTCAAGTATATCGCCATAAACTTTTTAAAACACACTGATTTTCTATGATTTAACGGCCATTTTTGCGTAAATCGTCAAATATCACTTATCTGATTATGAAATTTTGTTTAAAACGTATGAAAATAAAAATTATCATACAATTCCTATTGACATTCTATGATTGCTGTGATAGAATGAGTTCATTCCAAAATTAGCCATATGTATGTAAAGGAGTAACGTGTTATGGAAGAGAATAAAAAAATGTGCTTCAGCTGTACAAATTGCGGCGTAATGAACTGTGCAAATCGTAAAAGCAGTTATCCTGAATTCTGTCCCACTGCTGCATTGACCGAAGAAGAGATAAATGAAGTTACTGACCTTTACATGAAAAATCGTGTAAACAGAAAGGTTTCTATCGCATCTGCCGAAATTGAAGGAAGCTTCTATGGTAAATACACAAGAGTTGAGGAGATCGTTGAATTTGCACGTCGAATCGGAGCAAAGAAGATCGGCATTGCGACCTGTATCGGACTTTTGGAGGAAAGCAGGATTTTTGCCAAGATACTTAAGCTCAACGGCTTTGAAGTATATGGTGTAAGCTGTAAGGTCGGTTCGGTTAATAAAACAACTATCGGCGTTGATGAAAAATACACCTGTGTTACAGGCCCTGTAATGTGTAACCCGATAATGCAGGCAAAACTCCTCAACAAGGAGAAGACTGATCTGAATGTTGTAGTCGGACTTTGCGTAGGACATGATAGTTTGTTTTATAAATATGCAAAAGGTCTTACCACTACACTTATAACCAAAGACAGGGTGCTTGCTCATAATCCTGTGGGAGCATTATATCAGTCAAGAGCTTATTACAAAAAATTACTTCTTGCTCCTGTTGGAGAGGATATAGACTATTCTGCCTTGTTTGTAGGCAACAACGAAAAGAAAGGTGAATAGAAATGAAAAAATGGATATATCCGTCCTTGCTTCTGCTTTCCTTGATATTTGCAGAGGCAGTGGCGTTTCTTATCCCTGATTCATCATTGCATCAGAAAGCTGCACATCCGTATTTCGCATGGACTTTATTGGCAATCACAGCTGTTTACTTTGTATCCGAGGGAATCAAGATCATCAAAAAAGAAAAACCTGAGAACGGTTATTTTTACAGAGCACCGTTTATTGCAGGAATGATCTTGTTTTTCAATATCCTTAATCTTGTAACAGTAAAGCTTGCATTGCTTCCGGTTTTATATTTCCCGTCACTTGACAGAGTTATAGGAACACTTTTTGAAGATCGTTCATTGATCTTAAAGTGTGTTGGCTATTCAGCAGGAATACTTCTTACAGGAATATTCGGCGGATTGATAATCGGTTTTATCATGGGTGTGGGAATAGGCTTCAACAAAAACATAAGTTACTGGCTTAATCCCATAATCCGTATCTTAGGCCCTATCCCGTCAACAGCGTGGATACCTATATTTCTTCTTTTATTCCCCACTGCAAGAGCCGCCAGTGCTTTCATTATAGGAATATCGGTATGGTTCCCAACGGTTGTGCTTACAGCAAGCGGAATATCAAATGTTAAGAACTCATATTTTGAAGTATCTTCAACCCTTGGCGCAAGCCATTTATATAAAGTTTTCAAGGTCGGCGTACCTGCGGCACTCCCGAGTATTTTTCTCGGACTTTTCAACGGTATATGTTCATCATTCGTAACACTTATGACAGCAGAAATGATCGGCGCAAAATACGGAATAGGCTGGTATGTAAACTGGCAAAAGGAAATGATGTGTTATTCCAACGTATATGCAGGTCTTATAGTAATTGCGGTGCTGTTCTATCTGGTAATTACAATACTGTTCAAAGTCAGAGATAAATTGCTGGTATGGCAGAAAGGAGTAATCAAATGGTAGGCGAGATCAGATTTGAAAATGTAAAAAAGCAGTTCGTCAGACCTGACGGAGAGATAGTAAATGCTCTTAACGGCGTAGATCTGACAATAAATCAGGGCGATTTTGTCTGCCTCATCGGCCCCTCGGGCTGCGGTAAATCAACACTCCTCAGGATACTGGCAGGTCTTGAAAAGCCATCGGAAGGAAATGTTTATCTTGAAGATGAAAAAATAACGAGACCAAATTATGACAGAGGGCTTGCCTTTCAGGATCACAGCCTTTTCCCCTGGCTCAATATTTATGATAACATAGCATTCGGCCTTAAAGCAAGGCATATATACAAGGAAAAGAAAGCTTCGGTAAATGAATTTATTGAGCTTGTAGGACTTAAAGGCTTTGAAAAATCTTATCCGCACCAGCTTTCGGGAGGAATGTGTCAGAGAGCTTCTCTTGCAAGAGCTTTGATAGGCCACCCAAAGGCATTGCTGCTCGATGAGCCTCTCGGAGCTTTGGACGCATTTACACGAATGAATATGCAGGATGAACTGCTCAGGATCCGCAAGGAGCAGAATATGACTATAGTAATGGTCACTCACGATGTTGATGAAGCGGTTTATCTTTCAAATAAAATTGTTGTAATGAGTCCAAGACCTGCTAAAATCGAAAAGATAATCGAAGTGGATCTTAGTCAGCCCAGAGACAGAAACAACCCTGAGTTTATAAGATTAAGAAGTGAAATTCTGAAAATTCTTGATTTTGCAGGAAAAGAACGTTCGGTTGAATATAATATTTAAATTAAATGGTTCAAAGGGGAATTTTATTATGAAAAAGACATTTCTGAAAAGAATAACAGCAGTAGCTGCAGCGGCATTTATTGCAGTCGCAACAGCAGGCTCTATTGACTGCGGCTTCGGTCTTGTAGGAAAATTTGTTCAGCCAATCGAAAACGGTCTTAACATGGTCATTACATCGGGAATGCACACAGGCTGCACAAAGATACTGGTCAGCAAGGATTCAGGAATCACTTCCATTGCCGATTTAAAAGGAAAAACCATCGGCGTAAGTTCACTTGCAGGTTCGGAAGCGGTAACTGCAAAGAGAGCATTACATTCTGAGGGCATTGATGTTTCAACAGGAAGCGATGAAGTAACATTTGCAGTATATAATGTTACTGACCAGCCTGTAGCACTTATAAACGGCGCAGTTGATGCTATCGCAACTCCCGACCCTGTTGCAACAAATGCAGTAAATGAGTATGATCTTGTAACTCTCCTTGATACAGCCGTAACGGAGCCATATGCAGATGAGTATTGCTGCGTAAGCTTTGTATCCAAAGAACTGGCTGAAAATCACCCCGACATCGCAGCTGCTTACACAAGAGCCGTATTAAAGGCATCTGCTTGGGTCGCTGAAAATCCAGAAGAAGCTGCAAAGATCCAGATCGAAGGAAAATATGTAAGCGGTGATGCAGCTGCAAACGCAGAGGTACTCAAGGGTTATAAGTTTATCCCAAGCGTACAGGGCGGATATGACGCTCTCTTAAATGTCAGCACCGATCTGCATGATATCGGCATTTTAAAGGCTGATACAGATGTAAATGCGATGGTTGAGCGCTCTTTCAAATTCTTTGATGATGTTCCCGACAGCTACACCGTAAACGGCGACAGATTTGATGCCGTTCTCGAAAAAAAAATAACGGTTGACGGCAGTGACGGAATAGCTGATTGCTGCTCATAAGTCACATAAGATAATTCAAAAAGAGCTATCCGATTTAAAATCAAATCGGATAGCTCTTTGTTTTTTGATAGATGATTAAAGGATAATTATTCCCACTCGATCCTTGAACCGTAATCTAAACAGTTCGAGTTAAGTTTTATCGCTCGTGGTATCTCTATTATCTAAGTTGTCTGTCAGATTTGGAGTATCTGATTCTTTGTTGCCATTGTGTTGCCGGTAGACGTATTGAGTATAGCGCATAATCAGAAATATGTCAAGCTATAGGTTTTCTATTCTGTCTATATAAACAGAAGGGTACTCATTTAATAATACCTTTATCTTGTTTTTCTGTTTTTTTATCATTTCTCGTGCGTCACTCTTTTTACTACTCGTTCCAATCATCTTAGCTATTTCTTGTGCTAAATAGCGATCATTGAATCCTAGTTCGTAAATAAAAATAGCTGTTCTATCAGATAAACCATATTTTAAGCATTGCATTATTTGCTTTAGAGTTTCAACTGCTTCTGTAGACTCCTCACTTTCTTTTAAACTGATTATTTCGCAAATCGTATTAATTATAACAGAAGAAGTATAACCAAAATCGCTATCACATACCGAAGTTATGTCATCTATCTCTACAGGTCTAAGCTTTGTTCCCCTATATACTTGAAAGCTGTTTTGGGATGAATGCTGTAATATTGAATAATATGATTCGCCTTGCATCCATAACTTTGCAATTTGTACTACATCATCCTGTTTTTCGTATTTGTGCATCTTAACTGATGAACAGTATTTCCAAATCATCTGAAGAGAAAAAGTCAGCAATTCATCTTTTCCAATTTCATTAAGTTCTAAGGTTTTCATTTCTGCTTTCATATTTGTGTATACTTCTATTGAAATTAATGAACGAGAAAAAACAGATTTTTCATGTGAATCGGGAAAAGTGTTAATAACATGATTACATATAAGTTTAAATACATCTCTCAATTGCTCTTTTTCTGCATCATTAGCTAGAGAATAAGCAAGAGTATGTTTTAGTACGGTATCTGTAAAGTCTTCCGAGAAACCCAAATCAACAAGAGCTAATGAAATAAAGCATTCAATTTTTCCTAAAACATTTATTACATGATCAATCCAATGTTTTAGTTCTTCTTGATTTTCTGATGTTTCTTCAATACTATCGATGATATTATTATATTTCGTTCTATCATTATAATATGTAGTTATTAGATAGTGAAAGTTATAACGTTTTTCATTAATTACTTTTGTTTTTATAATCTCTAAAATTGAGCTTCCGCATTTTTCTGAGTTGAGAGGTTCTAACAAATGAATATACTTACGCCATTTCCAATCATTATTCTTATTATTAAATACAAATGGATCAGAAATAATAATTGTTCCCTCGGTAAACATACCTGATCGCGCAGTTCTTCCTATCAAGTTTTGAAAGTCTCGTACTTTAATAATCTCATTTGCCTGATAAATACTTGATACAATTAGATATTTTATTGGGAGATTCACTCCTTGTGCCAGAGTGGATGTACATATAACATTTGTGATCAGGCCTTTTCTCAAGGCAAATTCAATTGAGCTTTTTATCCCTTCTGCTACACCTGCATGATGTGCAAATGCACCCAATACTGATGCTTTATACAAATGATTATCGATACCATAATTCACTTCTATCAATCTAGATAGCTTGTGAATTTCAGATGTTGCCGCTCTTTGGGATAAACATTGTAATTTTAATCCTCTATCGTTTAATTCAATAATTCTTTTTAAAATGCTATTGGCTATTATTCTGGTTCCGCAGAATATAGCAGCATTATTCTCTGTCACAACTTTTAGTAAACAAGCTATCGACATATCATTCTTTTCATTCATACTACCTTTTGATAAATTAACATCAGGAAAGAAACGTTGCTTCCGTTCGCCTTTTTCCTTCTTCAGTGATATTATATCTATCATACGGGGAACGTAGAAATCATAGTTGTACTTGTTGGTTTTATCAAGAAAGTAGAGATAACAATAATTTCTCTCCCATTTCAATACTGACGGAAGTTTGTCTACTGTCATCATTGATTCTCCAGAAATAGTAGCGCCATTGCCACTAGTAAACCAACTATTAATCTCATCAACATTATTAATAATGGCAGAGATAAGTATCTTTTGTGTTTCAGGATTTAATTCACTTATAATCGATGAAATAAGCAGTTCGTAATTTGCGCCACGTTCTTCATCATCAAATAAATGCCCTTCATCAAAAATCAATTGTCCTATATCATTTAATATACTATCGTCTTGTCTTAAAATATAGAGGAGCTTCTCTGGCGTGGTAACGACAACCGTTTTTTTATTTGGATTGAACAGTTCTTCAATTACATAATCAATTTGAAGTAGATCCGATATTTGATTGATTCGTATATTCTCATCAAAACTCAGATCAGATTTTAAATCATCATATATCTCTCTGCATAATGCTCTAAATGGTGCTACAACAATAGAAAGTTTGGTATTATCGGAAGAAAATGACGAGTAAATAGCAATTGATAAAGCTTTTGTTTTACCTGCTCCGGTAGGCATTTGAATGACACCTGATTTACCGTTAAATAATCCATTTTCACACATTATGCGTTGCGACGGCCATAGTTCTCTTACAAAATGATTAGATTTAACAATACTCACCAGTGATTCTTTTGAAATAGAGGAGTGCATCGGCAACATCGAAAAGATAGAATACTCGGTTTTTAATATGTAAATAGCTAAAAGTGCATCAATAAAGAAAATATCTCTAAAATCTCTTTGGCTGTATATTTCATCTCTAAATGAATTGATCAAAACATAGTCTACTTCAATTCCTTCTGTCATCAAGCGGTTGTACTGCTCAATGAATGAGGAAATGTAACTGTTATCATGTATATTAGTTGTTGCATCATTAGGGACATAGGTTGAGTTATTCAAAAGATGATATAATAAAACGTCCAGTTTGTTATATGATAGGTCAAGATTTTGAGAATCTATTCTTTCAGCTAGAACTTTTGAACTGCCGATTAAGTCACAAAGATAATATGCGATTGCACCAACCAAGTAAAAATAGTTGTTATCATTAAAATGCTTTTTTTCGTTATCATTTATATAGGTGTATGCATCATAAAACTTTGAGGCAAAGTAAAGTTCACTTGAGTATTGTTTTATCTGATTCACAGGGATCTCTTGACGAATAATACTAGAAGATAAGTCTGCTATACAAGCAATAGCCACAGGAAACAGTTCATCAATATCTACATCTTTTTTGGCTTTTAATCCTTCAGGAACTTTGAATTCTATTTCCTTTGCCGTTGCCCTAGCTCTTTTTAAGTAGTATTGAGATTTCTTTTCTAATTGCATTTTGCTGCCCTCTCATATAAGCTGTGAACAAGTTTCATTAGTTCGGCTCGTTTTATTACGATAAGCCATCGAGATCCCCCTTTTAAATCAACAGCTTTTAGTACTGATTCTGAATAGTTCTTTATATCATGCACTGCTGCCGCACCATTCTTTTCAACATAAGGGTTATCTGGTTTGTTTTGAAAGCGTCGAATCTGCTGAGCTTTGTCAGATTTTCCCTTTTCGATATAAAGTTGTCTTAATGCACTAAGCGTTTCTCCTTTTCTGATTGGATCCTTAAAAGAGTCATTAATAGCATCCTGTAACCGGTTTTGTGGAGCATTTCCACTTGCTTGCGCTTTTACTTCAAAAGTAACTAATTCATCATTAGGATCATTCGATGTACCAGATATTTTGTATGCTAATACATCGGTTCCCTGTGTGGATGAACTACGATTAAATTTGTTTTTATATCGTTCTCTTGGGACTGTATAGCCAAGAACGAATTCAAGATAATCAGATATCAGTAATTCTCCAAAATCACCAGATCTCGTTCCTGGACCAAACCCATCTGTTTTATCAGGAAACTTGTGTGATAATAGGTATTCTTCTTTTGTCATTCCAGTGCCATCTATAAGTATTTCCAATATATCATCACTACAATAATTCTGACGGAAATGTGCAGCCCATTCCTCAAGTGATGGCTCGTCAATATCTGCTTTGAGTTCAAAAACATCTACTGTATCACCATTATCTGTTGTGATACTGGGCAATGGAATCAGGTAATCCAGGTATTGCATAATATCCCTCCATATTGAGTGTGAATCTATTATAATTATAGCACTTTTCCTAGTTATTATCAACCCTTGATAATACAAAAAGCGATATCGTTCGTAAACAATACCGCTTTCGTTATTATTCCTGCCCCGACTTCCTCAAATTACAATCCCTGCACAGCATCTGCAAGTTCTCCGGAACGGTCTTGCCGCCTGCGTGCCAGGGCTTGATATGATCGGCGTGCATCTTATCGAACTCGAAGTGCTTTTTGCAGATCGGGCAGATACCCTGCTGCTGTTCGTAGACTGTGCGGGCATCTTCCTCGTCAAACTGACGCAGGCTCAGATATTTTTCTTTTCCTGTCAGCAGATATTCATATATACCGCTGTTCTTGGTGACTTCCTTGTCTGCCATAAGAGCGGTTATTTTTGTTTCCAATGCCGCAGGATCGAGTGTATCACTCTTATGCTCATGATAGAGCCTTCCCCAATCCAATCCCTTCATCTCCTTACGCCACTTCGGGAAAATGGTATTCACCCAGTTAATGACGGTCTGGAAATACATCCACAGCGGAGCAGCGGTGCTATCGTGTTGATGTTCAGACATATAGAGGTCAACAGACTTGCCCTCCGGCAGTGCAATCCACTCGATAGCGGTTTCAAGGTATTCCTGGCGGATCATCTTACCCAACAGGAGCTTATCTCCGATCTTGACAGCAGCACAGCCATTCTTGCTGAAATACCTCTTTGCATCCGACACCCAGGAGCCGGAATAAACAGCATTCCGAAGCTCCTGATCTGAGAGCTGCACACCTGCGATGTTGATCGTTCTGAACCAGTCGAGCTTCTCCTTGTCGTTGCCCATACAGATGTAGATCATAAGCTTGTAGTCGAGGATCTGCTTCTGCTCCGTTGCTGTCAGACTATGAAAATAGCGGTTGCCGATGGAGAAATCGCCACTCACATACTGACACAGACTGATTGTGCGCTGCTGTCCGTCCAGAAGTTCAAATGTGCCGTCATCCGTCGCACACCAGTACATGACATTTAGCGGAAAGCCTTTCATGACGGTATCAAGAACGGCATCACGCTCTTTCTGACCATAGACAAACTCTCGCTGAAACGCAGGACGGATATTTAGCTTGCCACCATAGCCGGTCACGCCTTTTTCTGCACTATCCTGATACCCCTCCGCCACATCACGGACGGTAATCTCTTTCAGTTCTATTTTCATAATATCACTTCTTTCTACGAATCAATATGCGTTTGAAAGTATTGCAGGCTTTTCCGTTAGTATCATAATATACCAAACTTGTCATATTAGCTGTATAGTGTCCTCTGCCACCTTGCTCCCGATATTTTGCAATCCATTCCTCTCCTATCCGAGATACACCTATATCATCAGAGCCGTATTTCCCAGTATAGTCGGCACAGCCTATTATTTCAAACTGATCTGGATTGAATTTATCCATAAAAGTTACGGGAACACCCATTGCTCCATAATAATCACATGGAATTTCAGCGGTTTTTCCGACATCTACGGCATCATAATTCGCATAATGTGGGTATTCGTCAGGTGTATATGAACGATATAATACCAAGTCCTCATGACGTTCGGAATAATCCAAATTAGTGAACTACCGGACACCTTTGACTCGAATATACTTTATTCCATTATCATCTATCCTGTACCCAGCCGCTTGCAATGGGTAACTATCAGGCACACGAAATTCACGATCGCCACTATGAATACTTGCTCCCAGCCACAACTTGTTTTCTTTAAAAAGCGGGAATACTTCTTTATATGTTACAGCATTGACATTTCCAATTATCAAGAAATGTTTTTCATACTTTATCAACTGAGCCATATACTCCCGGAAAAGAGAAAAGGGAGGGTTTGTAACTATTATATCCGCCTCTTTCAGCAGTTCGATACATTCATCTGATCTAAAGTCTCCGTCACCATTTAGGAGCGTAGGCTTTCCGTCCACCGAGCGAAGCAGCAGCTCAACATCAGTCAGATCAACAGCACCGTCACCGTTCAGATCGTCCACATGAGTGATCTCAATTTTATATGGTTTCTTGTCAGATGGTTCTTCTCCGATTACTTCTTCATCTCCGAACAGACTCAGTTGAGTATATACGACAGGAGAACCTACATAACAAGTGCATATCAGCTTTTTCAGTCCCAGGTGATTGAAGTTGATAGCAAAATACTTGAAGAAGTTGCTTTCGTATGGATCATCACAGTTGCAAAAAACTACTTTCCCCTTGAAATGCTCCTTATAATGTCTCAGCTCGTTTTCTATATCAACAAGCTGAGTATAGAACTCATCCTTCTTTGCTTGTCCTGCCGCCGAAAGGGCCTTGTTATTATTTGCCATATCGCACCTCCGAAAACTTGCATCTACTGAAACTTTTTACGCCAAAACTTTCGTGTACAGAATATATTATAGCATATTCTATCGTATTTAGCAAGTGTAATCGGGTATAATATTCCAAAAGAGAAACTTGGAGGTGAGGGCAAGTGTATGATCTCGGTGCTTTGATAAGATCATTACGCAAGGAACGAAATATAACGCAGAAGAAGCTCGGAGAAATGCTCGATGTTACCGAGGGTACTATCAGCAAATATGAAGCCAATACCATGACACCGCCATTTGAGACACTTCGCTCTATCGCCAGTATCTTCAATGTATCTATGGATACCCTCTGCGGTATGAAACACCAAGGAACGATCTCTACTCACGGACTGACCGAAGCACAGACCGAGACAGTCAAAGCCCTGGTCGATACTTATCGTATCAAGAATGCTCAGTCCGGCAGGCAGCTCACGCAGGAGCAGTTTGCGGTACTGAGGAGGGGAAAATAACAGCCGAGCTGACAAAATAAAGCCGAAGGACTCACGCAGAATCCTTCGGCTCTCTGTTTATTGGGAATTCATAGTGTCACACATACACCATAGCCGCATAAATCGGCTCTCTCGCACACAGGCGATCCATATTTTCCAAACCTCTCGCTTTTGCAAGGTCACCGACCGCCACAGCACGGAGATACTCTATATCATTTTCGAGCATCTTTCCGACTTGGCACTCAATAGCTTCCGCTACGGAACGGTCGAGTTCGGACAGATAGCTGAGTATCGTGCCGTCGTTGACGAGCTTTTTCAGCCTTGCAGGACGGTACTCCGCCGAATAGTGCAGGTGATACTTGATGTGATCTGAGCTGAATGTTGTCACGCTCGGCTCTGCATCGGCTGTGTTGTGGGTGACGGTCAGGGCATCGGTGTCGAGAACCCATACAGGCTTGTTCTTGCCGTTGACCTGAACCTTATCTTTGCTTTTGATAATCATAGTTTTTCCTCCTTATTCCAGCACATTTTTTCTCTGTGCCGTATTTACTTTTGTGTGGTTGTATTCATCACGCAGACCGTGAGCGTCGATGACTGTCATAGCCTTTTGCAGACTGCGGGAAAGCTGTTCCTCTCTTGTGATTCGCTGGCTCTCGGCGTTCATCTTTTTTCGTGAGAAGTAATGCGCTTCCTCCTCTTTCTTTTTGTAGGCGGAAAGCTCCGAGGAAACTGCCGCAAGTTCTGCTTTCGCAGCATCACGTTCCTGTACGGCAGTATCACGCTCATTTTTGAGCTTCTGAGTGTTCTTCTGCATAGCAACATACTTCTTTGCAGTATCGCTGAGCTTGTCATAATCCTCTTTGGAAAACGTGACCTTTTTGCCGAACATGGACTCCTTGGTTTCGATGCTTTCGATCTCGCTGATCTTTACTTTCTTCTGAGAAGCTGACGCCAATTCCTGGCGAACACCATCAAGCTCTGTCTCGGCAGCTTCGATCTCCTCACGAAGCTTCTCCGCCTTGTATTTCGATACGCTCTTGTGCTTCTCATGAGTGCCGAGCTTAACCCATTCGATACCGTGTTCAAGCATAAGCTGTCCGATATGCTCTTTCTCCTGTTCTAGCCACGCCATAGTTATGGTATTGGAGATGCCTTCTCCTTCAAGTCCTTGCTGCCGTAATGCACCTGTCAGAGAATTACGGACACGCATTCCGTTCTTTCTCTTTTCATCGCAGACCGGAACGAAATCAAGGTGCAGGTGCGGCGTGCTTTCGTCCATGTGGATCACAGCATTGAACAGTTTCAGATGGGGATTTCTCTCGTCAAAGCTACGAGCATATTCTTCAAGCACCGCAGCCGCTTCTTTGCACATATCTGAATCCACTCCGGTATCATCACGGTTGCCGACCTGAAATATTGCTTCGCAGAATTCTTTTTCCTGTCGGCTGTGGCGGATATGTTCCTGATAATTTGTGATCTTCCGATCACGCCTTTTCTGTTTATCGTTGTACTCTGCAAGTGCTTCATCGAACAGTTCATGATAGAGCTGTTTCAATGAACGCTGACAGATGATTATATCGTCACGGATCCTGTCCTTATTGACATTTTCAGTTATGATAGAACGGTTGTTGTGGTTGAGGTCTCCACGACCGAAACAACCGCTCAGAGTTCTTTGTACTATACGATCACTCTCCTTATGAATATGCCGCTGAAGCGGCTGAGAAAATGGATGAGCCTGCACAGCAGGCGATCGGTGCGGAGCACCGAATAATTCGGCAGGAGCCGAATTAGCTTCTGTTACTCTTGGCAAGAGTAACGCAAAGATACTTTTGACAGCCGAGCGACTGTCTATCAAAAGTATCTATTGCGCCCTGCGGGGCTTTTATCGGCTGGCTCAGCAGCCGAAATGTGGGTACAGGAATCAAAAATCGTTACCGCAGTTTTTGCAGAAATCGTATCTTCTGAAAAGAAAATATCTGCAAATATCCGCATTAGATTTTTTGAAAACCACAGTCCCCGTGACGATGCGTGTCGATGGTGACGCTCTTTTAGAGACCTCACAAACATCGTCACGACCGTCACACATCGTCACGCTCAATAACTTGTAGCGAGAAAGTTTTCCTTTTCTGCATCAGTCATATCATGAAAAGACTTGTTTCCGCTATCACCTCTGACATAACACACTGTTGCTTTCGGATCGCCATCAACAGGCTGATACTGAAACTCGTCCTCGGCAGTATCATCGGTATCCGATTCAGGTTCAACAATGATAGGGTGATTCTCGTCGTAGCGGAGCGTGATCTTTCTGCCCTTGTGGCTTCTGGAATTGCTGTACTGCACAAAGTAAAGATTATACAGCTTTCCTGCATTGACATTCAGTTTCAGCGACAGAGCATTCG
>ERZ1026854.292-NODE-292-length-36210-cov-11.646577_pt1 | contig 36210 bp, 49 predicted proteins | sample MGYA00380157_ERZ1026854 | MGnify/ENA primary metagenome ERZ1026854 (study PRJEB33269, sample SAMEA4719793) | human gut metagenome | biome: human-associated habitat; feature: organic feature; material: feces | place: Cameroon | collected 2013-10 ... | reverse complement strand
CCTCGTTGATATCGTTATCTGCAATCTCGATGATCCCCATTTTGCGCATAAGCTGCTCGCCTCTTTCCTGCTTCTGTGCTCTGCTTTCCTTTGTTTTTTTACTTTCTACAGCAGGAAGTACGATATTGTCAAGAATTGTAAGATTTTTCATCATATACATCTGCTGAAAAATAAATCCCATCTCATCCAATCGGATTTTTGCAAGTTCCTTTTCACTCAGTTTCGTCAGATCCTTCCCTTCAAAAAGCACCTGACCGCTCGTTGCCCGGTCCATCCCCGAGATAGCATACAAAAGCGTGGATTTTCCGGAGCCGGATGGTCCCATGATTGCAACCATCTCCCCCTCTTTTACTTCAAGATTTATATTTTTTAATACATTATTCTGCCTTTTATCAATTACATAGGTTTTGCAAAGATCTTTTGCACAAAGCAATGCTGCCATAAGATTTTCCTCCGTTTACTCTATATTGGTTGTATCGTTACTCTTAATCGTCCGGATCTGTAAAGCCGTCATTCCCGATGCCAGAAGCGTCATAAGGAAAATAATGCCCGGATACAGGAAAAAGATTTTCCACGGTCGGATCACATAAGCCACTTTTCCCGCCCCCATCATTCCGAATATTGGATTACCGATCAGATACGTTGCCGGAATCGAACAGATTGCTGCCAAAATAACAGCCACAAGCGTAACAATGCCGAATCGTATCATATGCCATTCCATCACCCGTTTGTTACTAAATCCCATCGCCTTAAGCACCGCGATCTGGCTTTTCTCGTCCGCAAGAAATGAGCGCTCCATCAGAATGCATACAAGAATTACAACGATCAGTGTGATTCCAAGAAGCAGATACTGTACCGATTCCATCGTTGATGCCGCGCCCATACAATCATCACAGTATTCTGTGGCATTCATCACTTTTTCATTGTCAAAAAGCTTTTTGATCTTATCTTTTCGAACCTCAATCTCCTTTGCAGACGGATGATCATCAAAATCGATCTGATAACTCATAACATTCGCAATATAGGTAAAATCGGTCGGTGCGTCCTCGTGAAGCCGTATGACTTCTCCCAGCTGATTCATGCTTTGAAAATAAGCAACCACAACGCAGTCAAGTGTCTCTTTTCCAAAATCAATCGTTATGGTATCTCCGAGTTTCGCCCCGGTCAATTTGCTGACCGTCGGTGTAATCGCAATCTCATTTTTGTTTTGCGGAACCACCCCTTCGGTATATTCGTACTCGGATGCTTTCGTATGGATTCCCTGCTGACAACTGATGGAATAATCTTTCCCATTAAAGCGAATCTTATTTTTGTACTGCGTTTCCACACAAAGCTTCGCAGGCATTCCGTTTTCCTGAAGCAGTGCTTCCGTTTCTGCAAAGTACTCCTCAATCTGTTTTCTTCCATCCGGATTCATACTTTTCATCGCTTCCGTCAGATCAGTGTAATACAGATCACTCCGCGTTCCGAATGTTGTAACAAATGTATCGCTTCGCATGGTTGATGAGGTATTGACAAATACAAGCACAAAAAGCGTACACAAAAAGAATGTGATTATGATCGTCATATACCGCCTCGGTGCACTGAACACATCATTGACCGCCATAAAGAAACCGGTGCTTCCGTGGCTTTTGACCAGGCGAAACGGCGATTTCTTCTTGTAACGCTCCCCCGTCTGCCCCGAACGGATCGCATCGATCGGAGAAGACTTCTTCACCAGCTTCGTACAGCGAAATGCAAACAGCAAAATGACAATAACGACCAGAATCGCTCCCAGAACCGACAACAGGAAATGCTTATCTGCCTCCAGAACCATATTGCTGCTGACCGATCGCAGTAACAGAGTCGAAAACGGGATACTCACAAAAAATCCCACAACTGCTCCGACAACTGCCAGCACCAGATACTTTGTCAGATAAAGGCTCCGGATCTTGAAATTGCTGATACCGATTGCTTTCATTACACCGATCTCACGAAACTCCTCGGAGATCGTAAACGTGATGGAAAACTTTAATACGACAAACGACACGATGATCAGGCAGATACTTAAGATCAGCATCGTAAACGCAACGATCATATCCATGACATAGCACATTTTTATCAGCGAACGTGCGCCGGAAAACATGATGCCCGGAGCCTGTGAGATAGCCGAAGCGATCTCCGATACGCCTGCCTCATTCTTTAGATCAATATAGCTGATCTGCCCCTGATACCCATTGTAAATGGTTTCATCCGAAAGCAGCTTCTCAATCTCCTCCCGATTGAAAAGAAAACGGCTGTTGCCCATCATGGAAGACCCTAAAAGCGCATCTTTTGCCATACCATCCAGCATTACCGTAAAAGAAATACTGTTGTGCGTAATCCTGATTTTATCCCCCGGCTGCAAATGATTTTTCTCCATAAAATCACCGGTTGCATATGCATGCCCCGGCTTGATCTGGGTAATCTGCTTATTCTCTTTATCAAAGAATTTAAGCCGGCTGTCCTCGATGGACTGGTAAATAACAGAATTCTTTGCCTCCAGTTTTTCTCCGTGCATATCTTTCAGATTGGATTTTTCTCCGAATACAACCGGCTCAATGCGATAATCCCGGATGGATTCCATCTCATGCAGGATCTCATCGATGGACGCTTTGCTGTCCGCACCCATCGAGATGACCACATAATCACCGATTCCCGCCTTATCCAGATAGGAATCGGTTCCGTTCATGACGGAAACAACATTGCTGATTCCGCTCGCCACAAACATCGTCGCCAGCAGAATAAAAGAAAGCAATATTGCATTCATTACCTTTTTTCTCTTTAAATCTTTTTTCAGAATACGAAAAAACATTTTGCTTTTCCTCCCCTCGTTTGATGTACTCATCTTACAGGAGAAATTATTAAACAATCCTTAAATGCGCATTATGCCTTTCGCACAACGACCGTCGCGCAGAAATCATCGTCTTTGATTTCCGCAAATACTTCACCGTCCATCTTTTGCATCAACTGTCGGCTGATATACAGTCCAAGCCCCGAACCGGCTGCCGAACCGACATTGCTTCCGCGATAAAAAGAATCAAACAGATTCACAAGTTCTTCCTGCTTTAAGCTGCATCCGGAATTTCTTACCGTGATCAGCCTGCAGTCCTCTTCCTCCGAAAAATCAATAGAAATACGCTTTCCGTCCCCGTATTTGATTGCATTTTCCAAAAGGTTCTGCAGCACCTCGATCAGCCGGTCCGCATCTCCTTTCAGCAACAGATCTGTGTAGGATGCAATCTGAAATCCGGTATGTAAATCATGCAGTTTTTCATCATAAAGTCCCTGGATTGCCTCAATCACATCGGATAGATACACTTCTCCCTGCTTGACGCTCAGTTGCAGGAAATCCTCTCTCGATGCAAGCGTGATTTCATTGACATATTCCTCAATCTCTTTTACATTCTTTTCTATTCCGCTGTACGCTTCGGCGCGCCGCTCCCCGGTCGTATAAAGATCCTCTGCCAGCGCCTTCGCATACAGCCGGATTGCAGATAACGGTGTCCTGATATCATGTGTCAGTGACAGGATCAACGTCTTTTTTTCTTTTTGCAGCGCCAGTTCTTTTTCTTTGTTGTTCTCCAGTGTTTCGCGCAGCATATCCATTCCCCATAGGAATCTGCCTAAGAATTTGCTTTTTTCGGCTTTGACCGGCACCGAAAGATTTCCTTTCGCCAGTTCCTCGGTCAGCGACTGCATCTGCTCAAACGGCTTTATGATCTTCTTTCCGATATAACAGATCAAAAAAACAGACAACAAAAACAGAATTCCCAACGCAATATCCATGAGAATCCAGGTTCTGTAGTCTGTCTGTGTATAAATGATCTTGTAGATGGCATCGTTTTTATCCTGCACACGTACAATGCCCGGTTCCTGATTGTTTGCCATCCAATAATAAAATACATTCGCAAGTGCGATGATCATAAGTTCCACGCCCCAGAACTTCGCTGCAAATTTTTTGTAATTATTCATATCGGTATCCCGTTCCCCAAACCGTAATAATATGTTTCGGCTTTTTCGAATCCTGCTCGATCTTTTCCCGCAGCCACTTGATATGTACCGTGAGTGTCTGCAACTCCGATTCACTGTCGCTTCCCCAGATGCGGTTGAACAGGTATTCTTTCTTCAATGTCGTTCCTTTGTTCTCAACCAGAAGTTTCAGCAACTGGAATTCCTTTTCCGTGACACTAACCGGTGTCCCGTCCACGGTGAGCGTCTGCGTGACATTATTCAATTTCAGATTGTCGCATACGATTTCATCTAATGCATATTTTCGTTTGAAAATGCCGTTGATCTTGGCGATCAGAATATCGATATCATACGGCTTACAGATGTAATCATCCGCGCCGATCTGCAGCCCCTTTAACGTGCTTTCCTTGTCACCTCTTGCAGTCGCGATCATAATGTGTGCATTTGAGGTCTCTCTTATTTTGGAACAAACGGAATAACCGTCCACGCCCGGCAGACCGATATCGAGCACGACAAGATTGGCACCGTACTGCTCAAAGATCCAAAGTGCCTTCTCCCCGGTGTCCGCAAGGCTCACCGTATAATTTTCTTTTCGCAGGAAATCGCACAAAAGTGTTCCGATCTCCCGGTTGTCCTCTACAATAATAATGTCCGGCATTGTTCTCCCCCGTGATTCAAAAACTGATACCACCATATTAACATCAATCCGTAGAAGCTTCAATTACCTGCTTTGTATGCATTATTTTACCTCATGCCCCGTTACTGCCTCAAAATGATATTTTACAATTCCAAGAGCAATCTTGGAATAAAAACCGCCAAGACTTTTGGCGGTCACAATTCCGTTTTTCAGTTCAAAATAAAACTTCTGCTGATTGACAGCAGTTGGTGCAAGACTTACTGCTTCCATACCTTTTTCAAACCATTCTGTCTTCTGATCCGCCTTTGATTTTCCATGCGTCATCGCAACCCAACAGGTATTAAGACCAAGTTCCTGACATTTCAGCACAATCTTCTCGCTCATATTCTGTAACTTTCTTTGAAAACTTCTCCTGCTTATTCCAAGTGGCACAACTACATCCTCCATCCTAGATTTTCCTGCGGGAAGAATTTCCACTAATTTTGTAGAAGCAAAATTCTAATTGCTTTTTGATAGCATAAATGCTATCATATGTATAGAATTAATATATCACATTCGGAGAACACATACTAATGTACAACATTGAATTTTATGAAGATTCCAATGGCAAATCAGAACTTTGGGAGTTTCTTGAATCTCTTCGAATTAAGGCTGCTACAAACAAAGATGCACGCATCCAATAAACAGATATCTTTGTACATCCAGCTCCTCGAAGATAACGGAACACGACTTAATGAAAATATTACAAAACATATTGATGATGACATCTGGGAACTTCGCCTAGGCAACAATCGTGTTTTATATTTTTATTTCAAAAATGATACTTTTGTGCTTTTGCATCAATTCCGCAAAAAAACACAAAAGACTCCCAAACGCGAAATTGATAAGGCAAAGGCTGAACGTGATGATTACCTTGCCAGAAAGGAGGCTGATTGATTATGAAAACCTGGAATGACTATAAGGAACATGTAAGATCTATTGATTCTGAAAGCGGAAAAGACATGGATGAAATTGAAAATATCTCTGCCATCGTAAGTGCCATGGTTGAACAGCGCACTTCCCTTGGTTTGAGCCAAAGAGATCTCGCAGCTATGTGTGGTATTCCACAATCATCCGTAGCACGTATTGAATCTTGCAAAACTACTCCGAATCTCGGAACACTGCTTAATATTTTTCAGCATCTTGGTCTGAAGCTTACCGTGAGCCCAACCAAAAACATCTTATAACTTAAGAAATACGACTTTTCTTATTGCATTAAAAGGAATGTGGATAGAGTATATCATCATCGGATTGCTTGCCTATTTCGTGTCCGGTCATCTCGCAAAAATGTGCGCCTTCCGCGTTGTCCAGCCAGGCGACCGGCCGATTTTTATCATCTTTGCGATCCAGACTTTCACGGTAATCTGGCAGGTTGCATTCGCCAGTGTGATCGGTGTCTATCACGGACATGGATTTACCGCCAACTTTATACCGGATTATCTTATGACCTATTGCAAAAACAATGTAAGCTATTTATATGCAAAAGCAATCAAAAAATCAATCGTAAAAAAATACGATTGATTTTTCGATTACTTATACGCATTACAATGAATTAAAAAGTCAGCCGCATCTGATGCCACACAACATTTCCGTGTGTGGATTTATCAGACACGCCTTCATCAACAAAACCAAATTTTGCATAATACTTGATCAGTTTTTCCTTGCAGGTCAGCACAAGTCCTTTTCTGCCCTGCTCTCTTGTATCCTTGACTGCACATTGGATCAGTTGTCCTGCATATCCGTGTTTACGATAATCCGGAAGTGTATTGACACCGAATATCATCTGCCATGCACCATCCTCGTTGTGCATAGCAGCCTTCTCATACATTTCATCCGTCAAATCTGCCTCATCGGTTACAAAACCATCCACAAATGCGATCAGTTTATCTTCCTCCAACATAAGCCAGAAGTGATTTCCATAATACCGGATTCGATCGGCAAATTCTTCTTTCGTTGCAGCCTCCGCTGCTGGGAAACACTCTGCCTCTACATTTGCAATCTCGTTAAGATCATCCATGGTTGCTGTTCTTATCTTCATTCCTCTTACCTCACTTTTAACCAATATAACACGCCAAAAGTTTACAAACAACACCAGAAGCAATAAAAATCGTTCTCTTCAAATGCATAATGTTTCATTTCCGCATTTGCTTTTTCAACGTGATATGATACAGAATCAACACTAATATCACAGATAGAATGTCTGCTACCGGCTGTGCCCAAAGAAGTCCATCCATTCCGATGACAGCCTGAAGAATAAAAATCGCAGGTATATAAATCAGTCCCTGACGACTCATATTGATAATAAGCGCTGCCGTAGCGGCACCCATTGCCTGTAAAGCATTTGACAAAACATAAAACATGCCAAACAAAAAACTGGTGGTAAGTAAAATCCTTGAAAATTCTATGCCATAGGAAAGGGCTTCCGGCTCTGATAAAAATACACTTACAATCTGGCGGTCAAACACATAGCAAACGATGGTCATAACTGTACTGAGACCAAATCCAAAAATCACGGAAAATCGCAATGATTCCTTGTATCTTTTCCAGTTTTTCGCCCCTGTACAATAGCCCAACAACGGCTGTATTCCCTGTCCAAATCCAATACAGATCATCCCCGTAATCATGGTAACCTTCATCGCTACACCAATACCAGCCACTGCCATATCACCATATTTTGCCATCTGCCCATTTACTATAATACTGGATACACTCATCAGGACATCTCCAAGCGCTGCCGGAATTCCGATTGCCAGAACGCCTTTTAAAATATTGTCTTTTATCGAAAAATCCTTCAGATGGATACTTAGCATAGAATTGCCAAATTTGAAATATCCGATATAATATGCTGCACTGATCAGATTGCTGACCGCGGTAGCGATTGCAGCACCTGCTACATTCCATCCCAGACCTAAAATTAAAATCGGATCAAGAATGACATTCAACAGGTTGCCGCCAAGCTGACCGATCATCGCCATTCCTGCTTTGCCTTCCGAACGGATGATATTGGCATAACAGTTGGATATCAATACGAAAGGTCCGGCAATTGTAACGATTGATAAATACTCTTTTGCGTAATCCATCGTATTCGCACTTGCACCAAGCAATTTCAGGATCGGATCCATAAAAGCAAAAATAAAAATCACCATTACAATCCCTACGGCTACACACCCCCACATACAAAACGCACATACTTTTTTTGCATAGTCCCTGCGCCCCTCACCCATGGCACGGGATATTACACTGGTTCCACCGATTCCAAATACCGTTCCAATTGCCATAAACAATAAGAAGGCAGGTGTCACAAGGGAAACTGACGCAACCATCAAAGCGTCTTTCGTTTGTCCGATAAAAAATGTGTCCGCCAGATTATAGATCAGCACCATAAGCATGGCAACCATTGCCGGAATCGTATTTTTCATAACTGCCTGCCCGATGGGTGCACGTTCAAATACTTCCAATGCATCTTTTTCCTTTTCTTTCATAATAGTTTTTCCTTTCATTTTTAATAGTATGCTATTGATATATTCAAAAAACAAGTACGCAAAAGCGTACTATTTTATGTTATTCCATGGAGCCACGTATTTTTACAAGCAGACGAAAAAACTCCTTTTTTTCATCTTCCGTAAGACTTCCCAGAAGCAATCTTTCCGCTGCTTTCATATGTTTGTATCCTTCTTTGCATTTGTCTGCCCCTTCCTTCGTAAGATGTGCTCTCCGGATTCTTTTGTCCGAAGGATCGTCCAGAATCTCTACCAGATTTTTCTGTTCCAGACGACTGAGAATTCCCACCATTGTCGGCTGGGATACCCCAAAGCTTTTTTCCAGTTCTTTAAATGTTGCTTCCTTTTCTTCTTTTCCGTCTAATAATACAAGAACCCCGGATTGCGAGATCGTAAGATCCTCTCCCCGGAGTGCATTATTTGCGTTCTTTTCCATAATATCATTAATTTGTTTTAACAATGCGCCGCAGGTATATTCATTCGACATCGTAACACCTTCTCTCTTAACCTTCATTCTATAATCTTTTTAAAATAATAGCACACTATTGTTCATATTGTCAATAGTGTGCTATTATTTTTATAAGCATTTCATTATAATTTTCTCACACAGATCATATCCCAGCTCGGAACTGTTCAGTGACAATGTGTAATTCTTTGCCATCCCCCACTTCTGATCCGTATAAAATCGATAATTTGTCATACGCCTTTTATCGATATCTGCCATCATTTTTTCTGCTTCCTCTTCGGTAACATGGTACAGTTTACAGATACGCGCCACCTTTTCCGGCATATCCCCATGTATAAAAACGTTCAGCACATCATCTCTGTCTTTTAAGATAAAATCTGCATTCCGTCCTATGATCACACAGCTTTCCTTTTCCGCAATCTCCAAGATTACTTTTCTCTGCGCTTCATACACCATATCCTCAATTGATTTTCCTGTGACATCACGCCCGGAAAAAGCATAGGCAAACAAGCCTTTCTTTGGCGACAATTCTGCCTTTTCCGTAATATATTCCGGTGAAAATCCGGACTGCTCCGCAATCTGCGCAATGATATCCTTGTCATAATATTTTATGCCAAGCTGCTTTGCCACTTCTTCCCCAATAAAACGACCACCGCTTCCGAACTCTCTGCTGATCGTAATAATTCTTTTTGCCATAATCACATCTCCCTTTCGCTTAAAACATCTACTTTTGTTTTACGGATTCTCTTTAAAAATACATAGCCGGCCAGACACGCGATAAACTCTGTGATCGGGAACGCCCACCAGATCAGCGAAACTCCCACCTGTCCGTTTCGGACGAAAATAGAGAAAATGCCTGCCAGTGGCAATATAATTACAAGCTGTCTGAGCAGCGAAATCACAAGCGACTCGATGCCTCCGTCCAATGCCTGATAAATCCCCTGATATGCGACATTGATTCCTGCAAAAAGAAAACTGATAGAAATAATCCGCATTGCTCCGATAAAATATTCTCTTGACTGCCCCGCATTAAATAAAGTTGCAAATGCACCCGGAAAAATTTCCGTGATCAACACACCGAGGATCATAAGTGCGATTGTATAAATCAACCCGTATTTAATGCCATCCTTAATTCGCTTTTTACTTCCCATTCCATAGGAAAAAGCTATGATCGGTGTGATCGCATCACGCAGACCAAATGCAAGGAATAACACAAACTGCTGCACTTTATAAAACAATCCGTATGCCGTCTGCGCTGAAGGATTAAATTTTAAGATCAGATTCATCACATATACCATGATTGACATCAGTGCCTGTGCAATGATCGCCGGAAGTCCGATCGAATAAATTTCTTTTATAATTCCGCCCTCCGGTTTCATGTATTTTGTTCCATGCGCAAACTCTTTATTTAATTTCATATGGAAAATAAAGAGTAATACTGCCGATGCAACCTGTCCGATTACCGTCGCATATGCAGCACCTTCTACTCCCATTTCAGGAACAGGTCCAATACCATAAATCATAATTGGATCAAGAATAATATTTACCACTGCCCCCACAACCTGACCGATTGTAGAATAAAGCGAACGTCCGGTTGCCTGTAATAACTTTTCAAACAGGGAAAAGAAGATAATTCCAAACGAAATCACGCAGCATATTCGAAGATAACCTGTTCCCATTGCAATTACTTCCGGATCAACCGTCTGCGATGAAATATAGGCTTTCACTCCGAAAATTCCAAACAACAGACATACCGCATAAATAATTACTCCAAGAAATAAACTGTTTCCGGCAACTTTTGCTGCTTTTTTGCTGTTTCCCTGTCCAAGTGTTCGCGCAAGAAGTGCATTCGTCCCCACACCGGTTCCGATTCCTACTGCAACCATGAGCATCTGTACCGGAAATACCAGCGTCAGTGCATTTAATGCGGCTTCGCTTCCCTCCTTCATGTTTCCGACAAAGGCACTGTCCACAATATTGTAGACCGCCTGCAATGCCATAGATAAGATCATCGGTATTCCCATCTGCACCATGAGCTTATTGACCGGCATTTCCTTCATCCTGTTACTTTCTGCCATCTTAACTGAATCCTCCTTTTTCTGCATAAAAAAAGCATGTACTTATCTCACAAGCTGGACTTACGCTGACAAGCTACACACTTTTTCATGGCATTATAAAAATAAAAAACGAGCAGCAAAACTGGATTTACGCTCGTTTGCTACTCGTTTGAAAATCATTATATTTCTCTTCTTCTAAAAAGTCAAACCAAACTTTCAAAATGATTACTTTTTGGATATCAGTTTCATAATTTTAATTTTTTTTATTTTTTGAAACCGCTCATGTTATTTAACTGTCAAACTCCCGTTTCGTGAAGAATATCGAAACACATATAAAATCAAATGCTATTATAATAGTACAGATAGACGAAACGTCAAATGCTCACGTGACCAAGTCAATAGAATATTTACTCTTATTCCGACTCCCTCTCTCCGGTCGCTGCCTCCATAACCGATTCCACCGACACAACCTCCGGTCCGGCTGCAAATGCTTCCTCTGCATCAGCTGCTTCCATTGGATCCTCACGCTCTTTCTTTTCCTCATCATCCCAAAGCGACTTATACTTTTTGCGTTTTTCCAACCGCGCCATCATTCCGGCATTTTTCGCCATCATGTACAGATCCTTATCAAATTCCATCAGCTTTTTCTCATCCTGTGCTGGCACAATGTCTCCATGCATGATGCGTCTGGCTACCGTCATGATTTTTCCCATTTCCTCACCGTAGTCTTTCGCAGCCTCGTCCTGCTGCTTTGCCGCAACACTGTTAAACTTGCTTTCCCACTGCTCCATAAGCTGATCTACATAATCCTGATATTCATCCTGTTTTTCTGCGACGGCATTATATTGCAAATCCAGAGTGGCTGCCTCATCGGCATACAATGTTTTACCGTCCGGTGTGCTTTCCATCCGTTCCTTTAGCTCATTTCGCTGCTTTGACAGTTTGAATTTCTGCTGATTGTATGATTTCAAAACAGAACTGTAGATTCCTCTTGCCTCTCCTACTTTCATAATGTCTCCTCCGTGAAATATATCCATTGTTTCCCTTATATTTATTATATCGGACCATTCACGAGATTCTTTATTCACACCCTACTCTTCGCGCCATTCTTTTAGTGCAGAAGAAAGCTTTCTGTCAATATCTATTCTGGTTGCTTCACACGCATCAGGGTATTCTTTTGCTGCTCTGAATATAAAGCGCAGCACAAATTTAAGACCTACCGGCAATGCCATATGAAGCAAAGATTCCGGCAGTACAAAATGCGTTCCATGTTCATACACAAGTGGTACATATTGACAGGCATGAGGACGCTCCTTTAACCGCTGGTCCATGCGGCGGATATACTTTCCCGCTTCCCAGAAGGAATCATCATCTGCACCAACAAGAAACAGCCTTCCTTTTATATTCTCTACCTTGATCATTTCCTCTTCGGTATGTTCTCTTGCTTTTTCCGAATCAATGAACAGACAGGTGCTGCGCTCAATATCACCGGAACCTTTTGTCTCTTCCTCCACTTTCTGCCAGTATACCGGATGTTCATACACAAACGGCATATAAGCAAGGGGCTTTCCCTTCCAGGAGAGTGTTGAAGCACCCGGAACCGGCCATTCCCTGCATCCATCTTTTTTCCCCTGTTCAAATCCCTGCCATACAAAATCACTTGGTGTAAGACCAAATGTTAATGTAATATCCGGAAAATACGAAGCCGCAACAAGCGAATCCATACCGGCCGTACTCATTCCCATAATTCCGATTTTTCGGTTACCATTTTTCTTCAGCCATTGAATGGCTGCCTCAATTCTCTCCAACGGATAATTTACATGACTATAATTTTTCTTTCCGGGAGACATGCAAAGCGCATTCACACCATTTTTGTGTAACCATTTGCACCGCACTTTGCCATATAATCATTCGGATCATCTCCAAATAATCCAATCACTGCACAATCTGAACGATTGGGATTTTCATAATAAGTTCCGTAGAACCCATCTTTTTCGGTTTCAAAAAACAGCTTTTTCATAGTTTTTCCCTCGACTTGATCTCAACGCTTATCGTTCCTGTCAATGTCAAGTTAGCACACACTAACTGTGCTGTCAACTTTTGTTTTCCTATGAATCTGTGTGTTGATTCATTCCAAAATCAGAAATAGGTAACCTGATCACTTTCTCAATATATATCTTTAAAATAACATAAGTCAGTCCGACATAAAAAATTCCTGCAATGATATTACATATTCCATCCGGAATCTTTAGCAGGTTCAATGCACTTGCGGCAAGCTGTGCTGCAAGTTGTGCAATGATGAGAATAACTATATGTTCTGCTTTTTCTGCACGCTCCTGTAAACCACATAGAGGCCTGCGATCAAATAAAAAACGGCTAATACTCCCTGCAAAATATCATCATATTTCCAAACGGTATAATTCCATCCAAGAATTTCATTCATAAGAAAATTAGAAAAATTGCAAAACCCATGCACAAGGATCGGAACGAGTAAATGATTTGTCTGTAAAAAAAGCGCTGCCAAAAACACGCCAAAACAAATAGCATATAATACCTGTTTTGTTGTATCTGTAAAGTTCTGTCCCACCAGCAGATTCCGGTAATGGCACAGACCAAATCCAAGGGAAGACACAACTACCGCACCATAAATTCCATTTTTCTTTTTTCCCCATGCAGCAAGAAACATATTTAACAGAATTCCCCGCCACACATATTCTTCCAGCAGTCCAATACTAAGGCTTGCCACACAGCAGATCAGGAAAAAACAAATCCCTTTACCGGAAAGCAGTGAAAAAACTTTTTTCCCATGAACAAGAGTCATAAGATCATTCCCAATCTGTATTAACGGAAAAATAAACATTCCCAATACCGGTAACCATGACCCATTTCTTTTTTCTTTCCTGACAAAATCTGCTTTTCGATGAAATAATGCAAACATAATAACAAACGTCAACGTTTCATTTAATAATATAGAAGCATAAGAACTGTATAAAGTTTCCTCCCAGTTTCCCGTTACCTTTCCAATAACATAAGCCACCAGTGTTCCGGCCAGTTCCCATAGGATATATACAAAAACAGCATATATGACCGGAATGAAATAACGATAAAACGCACGGTTCTTTTTCATCATTTTCTCCCCATCCCTTTCTTACCCCTGTTCTTCCACATTCCGGCAGAATCCAATATAAGTAACAATAAAATACACCAGATAAATTCCGAAAAACAATGCCGAAGAAATCAAAAAATACGCTGCCGGAGCCGTCTGAACCCCCGTGTAAAAGTCAAACTTACCGCCGGCATATACACAGACCAGTCCGCTGATTGCAAGTGCCACACACGCCGGACAAAGATAATAACCGGCAAGCTGCTTTAAAATCATCCTGCGGATTTCTCTTCTGCTGTAACCAATCTGAAAGAGAACCCTGTAGCGGAATTTGTATTTTACGGAATCGCTGAGCTGCTGCACGGAAAGCACGGTCAGTGCCACACACAAAAATACCAGTCCGATATAAAAGAGCGGAAACATCAGCGAAGATAACATATATTTCACTTCCGGAATCAGATTGTCACGCACAAGATTTTTTGCCGTATAGGTAACAATTGTATCCGAACCCGAACAGGAATTTCCAAGTGCTTCCCCATCCCAGTCATCCGAAGCCGCTTCCGTCATGGCGTGCCCCTGCACACTGATCTTATCTGGATCTTTTTCCAGATCATCCAGCCGGTTCTCCAGATCCGCAGGTGCATCGCCTTTGATATCCGCCACCAGTTCTGCATAATAGGGATGCATCTGCGCAAGGACAGCATCTGGAACGATAATGATATAATCCCCACCGTTATGGCCATTCTGCGAAAATCCCTCCGTGTGATAGCCCGCAAAGGATAATGCCCCGTCTGTACCCTGGATATTTATCTGGTCGGAAAAATCCCCGGTCTGATTCAGGACGCGGTCTTTGATATGGATGGCATACTGATCTTCTTTTAACTGCACTTCCGAAAGTCCGATCATGGTACGGAGCCGGTTGTAATCTGAAATGCCCATATAAGTATCGTAATTGCAGTATGCCAGTTCTTCATTTTTATTGATCTTTTTCCAGTCCGGTGTGCCGTCTGCGTTCCGATACTCTGATCCAAATTCTTTCAGATGTGTATACAGATATGCATTGACCTGATTCGTTTCGTTCTCATAAACCTTATAAGTAAAAATTTCCTTTATGGCTGTCTCCTGTTTCAGCAGAGCAATTTCCTGCTGAAACTCATCCTTCACATTGCTGCTGTATACCTGCACATCAAACGGAAATTTGCTCACAAGCACCTCATTCTGAAAATGGTTAAACATAAATGCCACCGAACTTCCGAGTATCGCAAGCGTAAACAACGCCGTCAGTGTTCCCATGGTAAACCGCAGTGTCCGGATCTTAGAAGAAAACTGCCGAAGCAGAAACAGCGCATCCCCACGGTAAATAGCAGCTCCCTTTTTTCTGACATAACAGGCGATCCACGCCGCAATGCCTGTGTAAAAAAGATAAATCGTCAGCACCAGTCCAATGAGAAAAGCAATTACAACTCCGGTATCCCACGCTTTAAAGCAAAACAAAAACACACCGAATACGACGAGAAACAGCAACGATAACGGAAGGAACCATCTCTTTGCTTTTTCATGTGTTTCTTTGATTTCCTCATTCTGTCTCTGGCTGTCCATCAGATCATGGATATTCATTTTGCGGAATTTTTTCCGGCTTCGAAACAGCGCCAGCAGATAACAGCCCAGATAACATGCAGCCGTCATCAAAATACAGTTTCGGTTCCATTCCAGATGCAGTTTGTAATCCAGCTGCACCATGCTGTAAAAAATAGACAGAAGGATCTGCTGAAAAAGCAGACCCAGTCCCATCCCCACAACAAATGCGCCCGCTCCAAGCAGCAGATTCTCTGTAAAATAAAGTCTCGCAATCTCTTTTTTCTTTACCCCGACCAGAAGATAAATACCAAATTCACGGCTTCGCTTTTCCAGTACAAACCGCACCATATAATTGATCAGCCACGCCATAATCGGCACGATAAAAGCAGTCGCAAGTCCCGTCATCACGCCCATCATGGCATCCATCTGAAACAGATTCTGTACATCTTTGGAAAACAAAAGCGTATGAAACGAAAACATGAGTGCGATCACGACCGCCATCGTCATAAAATACACTATATAGTCTTTTGCCATGCGCTTTACATTTCGAAAAGCAAGTTTACACATCATGGGAACGTTCACCTCCCGTCAGTGTCATCACATCGAGTATTTCATTTAAAAACGCCCGGCGCTCTTTTCCCCCGCGCACCAGTTCATGAAAAATTTTCCCGTCTTTCAGAAACAGAATACGGCTGCAATAACTTGCAGAAAAAGCGTCGTGTGTCACCATCAGAATGGTTGCGCCCATGTTTTGGTTCATATCGGTAAATGTCTCTAACAGTGTCTGCGCAGACAAGGAATCCAGCGCCCCGGTCGGCTCATCTGCCAGAAGAAGTGTGGGATGATTTGCAAGTGCACGGGCACATGCGCACCGCTGCTTTTGTCCGCCGGACACCTGATACGGATATTTATCCTTAACCTCCTCGATTCCAAGTATGCGAAGCAGCTCACTGCACCGTTTCTGAATCTCCTTTTTGCCGCGCCGGTGCAGCGTCATAACGAGCATAATATTCTCTTCCAGCGTGAGCGTATCCAGCAGATTGTATTCCTGAAAGATAAACCCAAGCTGTTTTTTACGGAATTCCGAAAGCTGTTCTTCCCCCAGTTCTGTGATATCGGTATCTCCGTAATAAATATGTCCCGCTGTCACCCGGTCAATGGTTGACAACAGATTTAAAAGCGTTGTTTTTCCGGAACCGGAAGCTCCCATCACACCGATAAACTCCCCCTGCTGCACGGCAAAACTGACACGATCCACCGCTTTGGTCACCTGATCCCCGTTTCCATAATATTTCTCCACATCACTTATGCGTATGATTTCCTGCATCTTCTGACGCTCCTTTCCCTCGCTTGTAAATAAAAGGCATAGTAAAGAATATCATTTTTTCTTCACTATGCCTACTTTAACACGGGATCTGTCCGCTTTGTATGAAATTACCTTTCCTGAATCTTACAGTTTTGAAAGATAAACGTGTTATGTCTCCCTGTAACCGGTAAGATATTCACTCACCGGAAACATAAGTATGATCTCTGTTCCCTTTCCTTCCGCAGATTCTGCCCGGATTTCTATATTTAGCTTGTCACAGAGTTTACGGCACAGATACAGTCCCATTCCAGTCGAACGCTCCCGGTTTCTTCCGTTCGTTCCCGTAAACCCTTTTTCAAAAATCCGCGAGAGTTCTTCCTTTGGAATCCCGATACCGTCATCTTTTACCCGCAAAAGAACTCCACTTTTTGTTTTTTCCGTAACGATCTGAATATGAGCCCCCTCACTTCTGCCATATTTTACGCTGTTTTGAATGAGCTGGTTTAAAATAAAAGAGATCCATTTCTTATCGCTGTATACCGTATTGGGGCAGGCAACTTCCGCCTTTACATGGCTCTGGATCAGATAATATTTATTCTGCAAAAGCACCTGTTGTGCCACTTCCTGCAGATTGGTTTCCGCGATCATGTAGTCTTTGTATACCGCATCCATACGCGCATAGTACAGTGCCATATCCACATAATTCTCCACCTTGCGGTTTTCCACAAGAAGATAGCGACTCCTCTCATCCCGGTTATTTTCACAGTTTAACGCGATCGCCGTGATCGGTGCCTTGATCTCATGCACCCAGCTTTCAATGTACTCCCGGTAATCCTTTTGGTTTTGTTCCATCTGGTGTATCCGCTCGATTACCGATTTGTTGGATTTGCGGATCAGTTCCCGGTACTTCTGATCTTCCAGCCGGAACGATTCCGGCATCAGTTCTCCAAGAAGATAACGCCTGTCCAGCTGATCCGTAAGCTGCTCTAATTTTCTGAAATAGCTTCTGCGTGAAAAAAACTGAAGGAAAAGCCATCCTGCCAGTATTACACCGTAACACACGAGTATAATCACACATTTATCCATGGAATAGCCGGTCAGCCGCAAAAAGATGACAAGCGCTGCCATGCATACCATATGTAAAAGCAGTAGCAACACCTTGTCTTTCATATATTCTGTCAGTTTCATATGCGATACCCCATCCCTCTTTTTGTCTCAATAAAGTCACATACGCCAATTTCTGCAAGTTTTGCGCGCAGGCGCGTGATATTTACACTGAGGGCATTATCATCAATAAAGACCTGCTGATCCCACAGGTATTCCACCAGTTCGATTCTTGGTACAATCTCTCCCTGATGTAAAAACAGATAGTGCAGGATTTTCAGTTCATTTTTTGACAGATCCACCTGTTGATCCTGATATTTTACACAGCCACGGACAACATCAAGTTCCACGCCTTTACAGGTCATCTTCTCTGGTATGTCTGCTTTTTTCGCCCGTTTTAATACGGCTGCAATATGTGCCAGAAGTAACGGCGGCTGAAACGGCTTCGTGATGTAAGCATCGCCGCCCTGCAGCATTCCACTTAATTCATCCATCGAATCCGTCCTGCTTGTCAGGAAAATAATCGGAACATCCGACGTTTTCCTGACACTTTTGCAGATTTCAAATCCGGATTGCTGTGGCAGATTTACATCGAGCAGGAGCAAATCCGGCTCCATTTGCAGAATATCCTCTACCACGTGATGAAACTCTGTCAGTACCGTGACCTGATACAGTGCATTTTCTAACAGCAGCTTTAATTCCTGGCGGATGGCTGCATCATCTTCTATGATTAAAATGTTCATGATTTTCCTCTTACATACGTTTTTTTCACTCTCAATGACTTTCCTCAAAAATTGGATATTTTTTCTTATCGGAATCGGTTATTTTACGGATGACCTTACAGGGATTACCGGATTTTCTTTCATATTTCCAAGGATCTGTTCGAGTAATTCTTTCTGTCTTTTTGTGTCGGATGGCTTGCATTGATTAAAGTCGTAACATAAATCGGCACAACATGTCCTTGCTTCTACAATCTCCTTATCATAGTTTGCATCGTATAAATAACCATTCTGTGCTTTTTCCCATTCTGTCATCTTTTTATCCTCCTGGTCATAGAAAAACAGAGAGATAAAAAGATTATCTCCCTGAAAATTAATAATTCACACTTGCTCATCCATATCATATGCAATTGCCTTGAAAAATGCAATATAAAATTAATTTTAAGCTACATTATCCTGTTATTGTTCCGTTAGTTTTTACATTTTTTTATCGGATGTCTGATCACAGTTTTCCTTTTTCCGGCGCGACTTTTCTCGGATCAGATAGATAAATTTCATGATGCAGCCGCGTGGTATTGATATCATTTTTATAACCTTGCTGCATCAAAAACGCATCCATCAATGCAACCGTTTCCGGCTCATTGTCATAAGACCCCATATGCATCATCTGCACACACAAGCCTTCCTCGATTGTCATAAACTCTGCTGATGAACAATCCAGTTTTTTCTTTTTTGCTGCTGTCTGCAATATAATTCATTGGTGGGACATCCACAATTTCCGGTTTGCACTTTGGCATATAATACTCTTTATACTCTTTTTTGTAATCAAATGCCATTCACATTTTCTCCTTAGTAATTCGTTGCCTGATCATACTTTTTTGCGATTTGCAAAATACTTTGCCGCAATTCTTCCCTAACTGCTTCTGGTTGCAGTAATTCAACTTTGTCCCGAAAAGTTAAAAGCCATGTTATCAAATTTTCCCGATTCGTATAGTCTGCCTGAAAAAGAAGGGTTCCATCTTTTTGCACTCTAAAACAATCCGGTCCAAATTCTTCTACCAGTCTCCATTTACAATCTGCATCAAACAAGGCTTTTACTTTGATTCCACCAGAAAATATCCTTTCATCTCTCAGATCTGGTAAAGGTACTTTTCTATTTGAAAAATTTTTTTCTGACAGATGTATTTTGTCCATACGGTTTAATTTGAAAAGCCGAAAATCCTCCCTGTCTTTACACCATCCCCATACATACCAGCTCGACCAGCGAAAGAGCAGATAATACGGCTCAATTATGCGCTGTGATTCTCCACCTGGAGCATAATAAAAAAACGCCAGCTCTCTATGCTGCTCAATTGCTATTCTTATCATTTCAATCTTTGGCACAAGGGAATCTTTATACCATGAAGACAGATCTATCAACACCGACTGATTTCCTACCAAAAAATCAGAAGAGCCTATGGACAGTTTTTCCATTAACTGTCCGTATCTGTTTGTACCATTTACACTATCCAAACTCCGCAGCCCCGCAAGGATATCCTGCATTTCACCATGCGTCAACAGAGTTTTATCAATTTTATAACTATCTATAATTGAAATTCCACCGTTACTTCCCTGTCTTGTTACAATCGGTATCCCTGCCTTACCTAAGTCTTCAATATCTCTGTTTATGGTTCGTCTGGACACCTCAAACATTTCTGCCAGATACGGAGCTGTAACGGATTCTTTCTGTAACAGTATGGATAAAATTCCTAATTGTCTGTCTATCTTCATAATCGTTCCTTTTTGTAATTCATATTATCATGGAAAACACGACACCTGTATGTCATGTTTCTATTATCCTATAAAAAATCCCTTAATTATCAATCATAAAACAAAATTCCTCTGTATTAACTTCTTACTTGCAGTAATACAGAGGAACTTAACTATACCTGTTGCTATTCTATTTTGTTTAAACTCATCCATTATTTTATCCGAAAGATGCTTTTGAACGTTTATTTCAATCGCTCATCCACATATATCTCAACCAATTTTATAAATTCATTTGCTATTGAAATAAGATTATCTGCTTCTGATTTACTCGCTATATAAAAATCATCATAATCACTTGCATGACGTATTTCTTCTGCCTTACTGATTTTTCTTCCAATTTCCCTTGGAAATATTTCCGTTTTGACATATTGCTTGTTAAAATTCGCAATTGCGTCCTTATGACGCTTATACCCGTTTCCATCTAATGCATGAATTGCGTTAATTGCATGAAAATAGCATAATATGCTCTATTATTTGCCCCTCTATATTCGTCAGCATCCAATAATATCTGTCCTGCTTTTAAATCTTCTTTTGCTGTGGTTATTCGATAACGGGCAAGATCTTCTCTAGTACCTTTATTTTCATTAAGCTGCCCCATACAATACCACTCCCTCCTTATTAATATTTGCATAAAAAGGATAATTTGTCACCCATTTTTCGAAATGTGATTCACTCTTGGCAATTGGTTTTATATCTAAATCATGATCCATATTAAAATCAAATGTCATATACGATAATTGATCTCCATATTGTTTTAATTCCATATCTGTCATATCCAGTAATATCATAATATCTACATCTGAATCTGATTGAAAGTCTCCTCTTGCATAGGAACCATAAAGTATCACTTTCCGCAAATGTAATCCATATATTTTCTTTATCTCTATCACATACTGTTGTATCAGATTCTGCATTACCTGTGGCATAGCCATACCTCCTTCCACCATCTTCTCTTACTTTTATTCTATCGATTTTTTATCATTTTACAAGGATATTTTAGGTTTTCTGTGTTGTCATCAAATTTCATCCTTATAAACTGTATACTACTCGATCCATTGTATAAATGCTGTTTTATCAGAACTATTGTATCCTGCATGTTCATAAAATTTTATGGTTGACTCTTTCTTTGAGCCTGTAAGCAGCATCATTTTATAGCAGTCTTTCTTTTCTGCAATTTTTTTCGCATAATCTAAGCACTCGGTTGCGTATCCTCTTCCACGGTAATCCTTATGTGTGACAACATTTTCTATAAACGCATATGGTCTTACATTTCTTGTCAGATTCGGTATCACAACACATACGCAGGACGCCACTATTTTGTCATTTATCACCTTTACGATAATATGATGATTTTCATCCTGAATGATCGTTTTCCATGTTTTACTTAAATGCTCTGACATTTTCGGGATTGTACTTTCATGCAAATGCAAATATAATTCCAGCAGGTCTCTTAATTCACTTTCATAAACTTATCTAACCAATATAGTTTCTCCTTAAAATAGAATTTCTGTCTGTGCAATCTTATCCTTTTCTGTAATCGGCCGGATCACTTTGCATGGTACCCCGGCCGCAATTACGCCTGACGGAATATCATGTGTTACCACGCTTCCAGCACCGATGACAGAACCCGCACCAATGTTCACCGGAGAAGTATCCAGAATTACACAATTATAATTGATAACAACCAGACCATGCATATGTATATTAAATCCATAATCACAATGAAAATCCGGTTCAATCCCTGTCATTGGCGAACAGGTTCCTAACAGTTCCTGCAATATAGCTCTGCGTCTGTCCTGCTCATCTGGCGCCGTACGGTTGTATTCCCAACAAAGCTTCTTTGCATGATCCGATTATCTGCATGGGTATCCACTCTGATATTCCGGGAAATATTTTTACAGTAATCCGCCACACATTGAAACAGACCATGCTCCTGACCATCCCCGGCAAGTCTGTGATACGTTTAAACATTGCACTTTCTCTTTTCCGCATTTTTTATTTTTCAATTTTAGCACATTTCCGCATTTTTTATATAGTATTTTGTAGTATTTCCGCATTTTTTACATTCATTATCTTTTCCATCATTTCCACAAACAATTCCGGTTTAAGTAAAACCAGTCCTGCATGTCCCAATTCGGGTAATACTTCAAACTTTGTCTGAGGGAATTTACGTTTCATATAGGCTATATCCTGTTTTCGCTCTCTTTCCTCCCCTTTGGCATACCAGTAGTGAATCTGTGTATCTACTTGCGGGACCGGTTCAGGGACTTCATAATTATTGCAGGAATCAAAAGTTCTCCATAATGTTTTCCTGCTGCAATGTCTCAGAACATCTGCCACATACTGCAAATCTTCTTTGGAATAGTCATCTGTTGCAAATGCTTTTTCCAGTAACCCTACACCGCCTGTCCTTCCAAGCATCATCATCAGATAATCCTTCAGTGCTATAAAGCGTGTTACAATCCATGGTAACTGATAAGGTGTAATTCCACCATCCATGATACAATGCTCTATCTTAATCATTTGTCCCAGGGTTACCATCAATGCAATAGAGCCTCCCATGGAACAACCATATACTGCATATAATTCGGTATAGCCTTCTGCCTTAAGCCAGCTGTTCAATTCCAACGCAATCTGTTCCACACTGGTAAAATCGCTGTCATTCTCAAAATCATAACCGGGCAGTGCCGGAACCAACAGGTGATAATTTTTCTGTAGCAGAGGAATCACATATTCAAAATAATCCCATTTGACAACAGACGGATGAATCAACAAGATTGTTTTCTCATTTTCTTTTCCGAATTCATGGATATTCACTGTTCTATACCTCCTTCGACTTAAAATACAATTCTATCTGTGCTGCCATATCATCTCATAATCTTTTTCTCCGGTAGCTTCATCCAAACCCTCGCCCCGGATTTCAAAGTCTTCTCTCTGATAAAAATTTATTGCGCGTATGTTCTTTTGGTACACGTTTAAATGTAATTTCATTCGTTTCTCTTTTGCAAAATCCAGTAAAAGTTTTCCTATCCCCTGTGACTGCATTTCATCCGAAACAAAAATTCCTTCTATATATTCATCGTTTAAACCTACAAACCCTTGTATTTTATTGTCATTTTCATACACATAGACTTCTGCCTGTGGCAGCATTTCCTTCACTGCATCATAATTATTTTTCCAGTATTGAAAAGGAATAAACTCATGAGCTTTAAGGTTTGTATCCAACCACAGATCTGTAACTCTGTTGATATCTGCTTTTTTTAATTTTCCGATCATATTAATTATTTTCTACGAACCTGCCCAAAGATTCCTTTAAACTCAACAGCCGTAAAGTATTTAAGTTTGTATGTCCTTTTTTCCTGATCCATCGCTTTGACAATAGCTTCCATTTCACTTTTTACGCTTTCTTCATCATTATACCAACCAAGAATGATTGTATGTGCTCCCCAAAAGCCAACCCGGTCAACCGCCTGCAATATATAGGACGGCTCATTCTTTGCCGGAAATACAATCCTGCTATATCTTACAGAAATACAATCAACTGTTTGGCTTCCGTCAAATGTCATAATTTTTATATTATCTGTTTTAGGGAAAACAACTTCCTGCGGTTCATCTCCGTCAGTCGTAGATTCATTATCCATAAGGAAATCAAGTGATACATTTAACTTTTTCGCTATGGTGAGTAATTTGTCGGTTTCTGGATAACCTGCTCCTGCTTCCCATTTTGACACCGCCTGCCGTGAAACCTTCAACATCTCTGCCAAATCTTCCTGTGTAATACCCTGTTCTTTTCTGATCAATTTTAGATTTTCTGCAAAACTCATTTTGAATTCTCCTTTGTAGTTATTTCGATGATTATGTTTTATCAAATACTCATCAAACATGCTACCAACCTGCATTTGCATTTATGCAAACTGAAGTTGCATCTTCCAATTTACTCCATTATTGTGCCTTCATTAACCAGTTTATGTACAATCTTTTGTTCCGGCTTTACAAATTCATCTCAAACATTTTGTACTCTATCCACCCGGTATCTTCATAAAACATATCTTTCGCTTCGACAAAATGAAATCCACAATGCGTATAAAGGTGCTCTGCTGCTTTGTGAAATTTCATATTTTTCCTTACCTTTTGATTTTTCCTTCCACATATTCCCCTCCTGCTCTTCACGATAACTCAAGCAGCATCCCATATCCATATTTATCATTTGGCAGTTTTTGAAATCCAAATTTCTCATAAAATGTTTCTTTTCCGGGATTGGCATATAAACTACATGCCAGTTTTACATTACTGACAGAAAAATCTTTCAAATCTGCAACTACCTGATCTAACAATTTTCTTCCCAATCCTCTGCTGTAATCGTATCTTTGAATTCAATCCCATCTTTCATTTTAATCCCCTCGAATCAAAATCTGTCTTACTTAATGTTTCGGTCTGTTCTCTGCCGTCCATTTTTTGGGATTCGTGTCATCCGGCGCCAGTCCGGCAAGAATTGCTTCATAATGTGCGACCTTATCATCCATATATTTCGCAGTAGCTTTGGCTTCCTTCACCCGCTTATATGCCTCATCCCGTTGCTTTTGTATGATGGCGTAGCGTGCCCGCAGGTTTTCCTCCGATTCTTCCAGCCGGCACAAGCGGCAATACTCCTGAATATCCTCTATCGACGCACCGCATCCTTTTAAGCATTTGATTCCCTGCATCCAATTCACAGACTCTTCATTGAATACGCGGTGATTTCCGTCCTCAATCCGTCCTCTGATCGAAGCAATGATCTGTCCTTCATCATTCATTACTTTCAAAAAGGTGTATGTTTTATACTCTGCTTCCAAAACTTTCATCTATTGGCCCTCCTTCTGACTATGAAATGTAATCCTTTTTCTGAAATGACACCTGCTTTCCATAAAATAGGACTATTTGTTTTACTTTATGTAATTTAGTACCACTTTTTGAGGATTTTTCGAACCTTTATTTTGGAAAAGTAGTACTACTTTAAACATTCTTCTTTCTTTGGTGCCACTTTTCACATTGTTTTCTTCAATAATGCCTAAAAAAGTAGGGCCATATTTCATTTTTTCAAACTTTGGTACTACAAATCGAATTTTTCATAGGAATGCAAGAAAGAAACTCTCTTCTTTAAGATAAATTTGCTTTTAGCAAATAGACTGATGATTGTAATGCATCCTTGACGCATTGCCCCTACATGTCAAGTTTTCTATGATAACTTGACACTATCGAAACTTAATTCAAAAATACAAGACCAACTACCTCATTTTCCGCAGAAGAATACTCCTTATACTGCCCATTTGTATATTCAGAAACAGCTTTCTTCCAAAATTTCTGCGCGGGATAATTATTATCCCACTGCGTTACTTCTCATTCCTCCACCAATTCTAAATTTTGTTTTTCTATAAATCCATTCCATATTGAATCAAATATTCCAACAATTCATTTGCTTCGGCGTTATCCCATATTTCACAATAGGAAATGCCGAGCTTTCCGAACCTTTGAGCAGACAGCGAAGCAGCATCCCATAAAATAATTTACTTTCCGATTCTTCCGGTGAATTAATATCTCCATGTGCATCAAAATACAGAATTTTTAATTTATCTTTGTATTTCTCACTTATACAGGAAATGGCTGGAAAATCTGTATCACATCCCCCATCAATGGTAAAATTTTGTCTGGTTGATCCGCTTCTATTTTTTTAACACCTGTTCCATTTGCGTTTTGAGAATTTCATATCCGACAATATTTTTTTCACTGTACTTACCTTATCTACCACTGCTCTTTTTCATCGAAAGTATATTCATACATTCTAAATTCTCTGTTTCCGACAACTTCATAAAATATATTTTCTGTGCTGATATATTTGAAACCTAACTTCTCATACAACTTATCTGCAACTGTATTTTTATCTATCACATCAAGATGAATTGCTTCGATTCCTTCTTTCTGTGCCTGCGACAAAATATGTCTTACAAGTATCATACCAAAGCCCTGATTACGATATTCGTATCCTACAGCGAGCGCATGTAATATCCATACATTGTTTCCCTTGTCTTTTACCTGCCAGGATACACTTTCATATTCTTTATTTGCAAGACAATTGCATATAGCACACGCCTTTATAATGCCTTCATCTTTTAGAACATACAAATATCCTTGCTTAATACTGTCAATAATCAGCTCCGGCGATGGATGTTCCCCCTTCTTCCAGTCTGGAAATGAAGGCTCATCTTTACTTTGATCTATCAAATTCCAATACAGGTTTTGTACCTCATTAAAATCTTCTATTTTGGCTAATGTAAATTCCATTTTAATCCTCAAAATCCTTATAATTTAGGTCACTTTTTTAAAATTTCAATTCGCTCCACGATAAGTTCTTTTACTTTTTCTTTTTGATCTTCCGATAAATACGCCTCATCGACCTGTTTCAAAAATTTTTCCTTCAATCCGCATACTTTTGCAATCATGCGTTCCGCGACCTTTGCCATAAGACCAAATGATTCCGCTAAAATAAGAAATTCTTTTCGATGTATATTACGTTTTTTCCCGTTTATCGTAAGCGCCAGTTGTTCCTGATCTTCTGGCATAATTACATTTACCGGAAGCATATCATATGCTTTCGATAACTGAAATTTCCTGTTTCCAGGTTCGGTTTCTCTCAAAGAAAAATTCTTCAAATGCATATCAGAATTTCCCATAACAAAAGAACCGACTACACGTAAAAACATTTCTGACAGATCCACTCCCGGAATCTCTGAATATTTCTTTATTATTCGTCCACAATTTTCATAGGAGCCTCTGTATTTATCCTGTGTTAAACGCCTTGAAAGCTGACAGAAATCTTCCATTGCATATAATCTTATTTTTTCTCCGGTTATATTCCTGTCTATTCTTTTGGTAATATAGGCATATTCGTCATTCATTTTAATTAAGGCATGTGGTACTGTCTGGATTCCCATGATCTCCGCAAGTCGCATAGCAAGATCTTCAAACTCCGGCATATTCTTAAACTCTTCAGTCTGTGGCTTTAAAATATAACCAGTAGGATAATCTACAATCGTGAGTCTCACATTCATATCACATGACAAATGCAACGACAATTTTTTCTGAACTCCCGGAATTGTAATTCCTTCATTTACGGTTTCATTTGCCAGCTTTTCAAGTTGCTCTTTTGTAATATCCAGCACAGGCATGTCTTTCACATAAAAAAAATCTTTTATGCACTTTTTATGCCAGCACCATGTCTTTTCATCTGCTGACGCATGATCTGAAATTTGCATTCCACAATACAGACATTTCATTCATTCTCTCCTTTGATACACACATCTCCAATACAATCTTTACATGCTGACAGCAATAATCCAAATCTATCATTCCTGTCAATTTTCCAATTCCGACAAACTACCCCAAGGAGCCACCCCTCAGGAATCAATCCATCAAAAAACGGGAAGAGTATAGTTGTTTCATAAGGTTCCCTTCGCAATGGAAGTGTAAGGCTCACGCTTACTGCATCTTTCCGTTTCAAATATTCCTCCGTATAAGAGAATGTATATCCTTCCTCTGTTTCAGCAATAATTCCGGCCAAATGATTTTGAATATATACATATCCTTTTCTATACTCTGATTCCATTTTTTATCTTCCTTTCCGACCTGGTACTGCCTCACATCCAAACATTGCAAGTGCCTGATTGACCTTGTCCAGCTGCACAGTTTCCTTCCCCTGTTCCAGTTCTCTTACAAATCGAAGTCCCAGACCGGAACGAAGTGCAAACTCTTCCTGCGTCAAACCTGCTTTTTTTCTTTCCTCTTTTATATAATCTCCAATTATGCTCATATTAATTATAATAATCCCGTTCGGGTATAATTTCAATAGTTTTCCAAGATAATAATCCCGTTCGGGTATAATCTCAACATAATTTCTCTACAATCGTCCCGTTCGGGTATAAGGAAAAGAACCCATTACAAATCGTAACAGGTTCTCCACTTCCAAATTTTATTCTGTTTTACTTCTGGCACTGATACCGGATCCAGACCGCATCACTGTCAATTTTTTTCACATCGATCAATTTGAGCGGTGTAACATCATGCTGCATTTCAAGTCCGTCAAATACGGCTGGCATACCGCCCCTGCCGTCAATTCCAGAACCAACTAACAGACTGATTTCATCCAGAAGTCCGGCTTCCATAAAAGCAGTATTGATCTTTGATCCACCAACAATGCCCATGCGTTCTACGCCAAACTGCTCTGCAAGGATTTCCACAGCCCGCACAAGATCCACATGGTCTTTTCCACAGGCAATCCAGGGAATATTCTGCTGATCCAGATACTCCAGATATTCCTTTGTGACATCCTCACTGGTAATGATCAGGTATGGTTTGTTCATTCCGGCAGCATCCGGCCAGAGAAGTTTTCCGTGCGTATCGACGATCACCTCGTATCCAGCAGCATCTGCCTTTTTTGAGAAACCTTCCTGTCCATAGATGTCATTCTTCTTTGGAATAAATTCGCCTGGTTCTGCCATCTCCAGTTCCGCGGTCACTCTTCCACTGACGGTCGTCGGTACATGGATTTCATCCAGTGTCGTGTAATAATCATCAACACCACGCAATTTTGATGTCATGGCACAATCGATTCTTCCATCAATGGAAATCATCATGTGACAGATAATATATGGTTTTTTCATCTTATAATTTTCCTCCGTAAACCGGGAATCCGCTGCTTTCTCCGTAGTCTGCAATCTTCTTGAAGTTCTTTAATGTTTCCATATCCTCTGCACTGATTTCAAAATCAACTTCCGCATTGGTCTTCATATGCTCCGGATTTGCAGTCTTTGGAAGGGAAATCGCACCAAGCTGCAATGTGTAGCGGATGCAAAGCTGTGGAACGGATACGTTGTATTTCTCTGCCATTGCCTGAATTTCCGGCTGATTCAAAATAACGCCATGCGCGATCGGAGAATATGCTTCTACAGCAATATTGCTCTTCTGGCAAAACTCAATGAGTTCGACCGGTGTGTTACTGATGTGACAAAGCACCTGATTGACCATTGGCTTAATCTTAGCTGTTGCCATAAGACTCTCAAGATCCTCGATCTGGAAATTGGAAACACCGATTGCTTTCAATTTTCCTTCGTTATATGCCTCCTCAAGTGCTCTCCATGCCTGCCTGTTTCCTTCTTTATACCGGTTTTCGCTCTGGTTTACTTCTACCCATGGCTGCGGGCTGTGAATAATCATCATATCCAGATAATCGAGTCCCATTTTCTTTAACGTCTCATCAATGCCAGCCTTTGCCTCTTCGTATGTCTTGTGCTCGGCAGCCACTTTTGATACAACAAACAAATCCTCTCTTGCAACGCCACAGGTTCTTACGCCCTCGCCGACACCACGCTCATTGCCGTAAGCCTGTGCGGTGTCAATGTGACGGTATCCCAATTGTACTGCTGCCTTTACCGCATCTGCCACCTTGCTGTCATCGATAAACCAAGTACCCAGTCCCAACTGTGGAATTTTTACTCCGTTATTTAATGCGATTGTATGATTGTACATATATGTCCTCCTGTTATTTGACATTGTTATTTCAATTTTCCGTACTCTTCATCCGATACCGGCTCGCACCACTCATTGGAGGTTTCCTCGCCCGGTACTTCCACGGCAAGATGACTGAACCAGCTGTCAGCTGCAGCGCCATGCCAGTGCTTTACTTCTGCCGGAATGTTGATGCAGTCGCCCGGCTTCATCTCGATTGCCTCTTTGCCTTCTTCCTGATAGTAACCGCGGCCTGCCACGCAGACAAGAATCTGTCCGCCGCCATTCTTTGCATGATGGATGTGCCAGTTATTGCGGCAGCCCGGTTCAAAAGTTACATTGAAAATGCCAACCTGACTGGTTGAAACCGGTGCAAGGAAGCTTTTTCCTGAAAAATACTGTGCGAATCCGTCATTTGGCGCACCAATCGGGAATACCATCTCTTTTGCGTGTGCACGCATTGCCTCATCTTCATATGGAAGGTCTCCCTCATTTACAGCCCACACTTCTTTTGCGAGGTTAAAGACTGCCCAGCCCTTCGGCCATCCTGCATAAAATGCCACATGTGTAATGATTGCAGCGATCTCCTTCTGGGTCACGCCATGATCCTTTGCGTTCTGTAAATGGAACTTCAAAGAAGAATCCGTGATCCCCTGTGCCATCAAAGCCACAACAGTGATGATACTTCTTGTTTTTACATCAATATCCTGATTGTTCCAGTTCTCACCAAAAAGAACATCGTCATTAAAATGTGCAAACTCCGGTGCAAATTCACCGAGAGCATTTCTTCCTGCAGTCTGTGTAATCTTTGCCATAATTTCTTACGCTCCTCTTCCTATAATTGTTAACTACTATGCTGTTTCTATACAATCTTTACAGCGTTTTCACCCATTCACTGATTTCCTGCTTACTCATTCGATTCAGCAGTTTTCCTTCCACAATCTGTGCATCTGGTGCAGATGGCTGAAGTTCGCTTACTGTATTGCCAAATCCGCTTCCACCGGATGTTGCAAACAAAATAATCTTTTTACCGGAAAAATCGTATTTTTCCAGAAATGTATTGATAATGGTCGGTGCAACATACCACCAGATTGGGAATCCCACAAGAATCTCATCATATGCGGACATATCAATCTCGTCTCCGCCCAGTTCCGGCCGGAATTTCTTGTCATTCATCTCAACCGTACTTCTGGCTTTTTTGTCCATCCAGTTTAAATCCGCTTTCGTATATGGTACCTTCGGTGTAATTTCGTACAGATCCGCTCCGGCTGCTTCTGCTACCATCTCTGCTGTTTTTTTCGTTACTCCACTCGCACTGAAATATGCTACCAGTCTTTTTTTCATGTTTGATACCTCCTGTAAAACAGATAATATTCTTATCTTCAAAAGAAAAATGTGCAAGATCTTCCAATTGATCTTACACATTCATTATAGGACGCTTTATGTAATTATGTCTAATACCCATATAGTATGTTATTCTATGCCTCAAAAGCATTTATCTCTTCAATAAATTTGCGCACAGCAGGTGCATATGGAATGTTTCTTCTCCATGCGATCACCGTACTCGTTTCAAGTTCCGGTGACAATCTCTTTTGTATCAACAGATCCTCCCGCCAGTATCTGGCAGCTCCTTCAATGGAGATTGGATATCCCAAGCCATTCATCGCCATAATTCCGGCGTTGGTTCCAAGATTGCTGATAAAAGCAATGTTTAATCTGCCAAAATCCTTTCCGAACCAGTTTGCCAGCTCGCTTTGTACATTCGTGCGTTCCGGCAGAATCAGCGGTAAATCTAACAAGTCTTCTTTCGTAATAACTTCTTTTTTTGCAAGAGGATCATCCGGTTTCATTCCCACTACCCAGTGATCACAACCCTGCAAGCGAATGTAATCCAGCCCCTCTGTGCTGATCGGCTCAAGAAACAGACCAATATCTACCAAGCCTTTATTCATCATTTCTGAGATATTATCTGCTGTCCCTGTATGAATGCCAAACTGCACCAGCGGATACTTCTCTTTATAATTTTTGCAAATTTTTGCAAGCACTTCCACTGCAAGAAATTCTCCGCAGCCAATCGTGATTTTTCCTTCTACCGACTCGGTATCGCCTTTAAAATCGCTGAGAATTTTTTCCTCCAAGTCGACGATTTCCAGTGCTTGCCTTTTTAAAAGTAAGCCCTCATTGGTAAGCGTAATGCTGTGTCCGCCCCGGTTGAACAACTTTGCCCCAAGTTCATCTTCAAGCGCTGCAAGCTGCCGGGAGAGCGTTGGCTGCGTAATATTTAACTGTTCTGCCGCTTTGGTAAAACTTTGCTCCTTTGCGACCATCAAAAAATAGCGCAGTACACGTAACTCCATTTTTCAGACATGCCTCCTCTTTTTCATCACCACAAATGCGATCACACATATTAATACAGAAAGCAGCGAACCGCCCGGTGCCGCAAGTCCCATCGGATACAACGTATCCGGATAATAAACAGATGCCAGATATGCTCCCGGGATTCGCACACACAAGATAGACAATACATTATGTATAAAGGATATTGCAGACAAACCATATGCGCAAAAATAACCGCTGAAACTAAAATGGATTCCCGCAAAAATCGTATCCCAGATGTAAGATCGCAGGTACTGGTCTCCCAGACGGACAACCACGGTATCATCTGTAAACAATCCAACCACTTGGTAACTGACAAACTGCATCACAATGGCCACCACGATACCGTATCCGACCGTAATCAAAAGCGCATAACGCAACGTTCCGGCTGCCCGGTCGTGCTTGCCCGCGCCAATATTCTGTGCAGAAAGTGCAGAAACCGTAGACAGCATTGTCGACGGGACAAGGAACACTACTCCGATAATTTTCTCAACAATTCCAACTGCTGCCGCTTCATTGAGACCTCTCCGGTTTGCGATGATCGTGATTACAATAAATGCAATCTGGATGAATCCATCCTGTAATGCAACCGGAATACCAATTTGCAAAATCTGTCCCATGGTTTGTCCCTGCAGCTTAAAATCACTTTTTTGCAACCGGATACCCGTCTGCTTTTTTCGGATTACACACAATGCCACGATAACACTGATCGTCTGTGACAATGTCGTGCCAAGTGCCGCTCCCGCTGCGCCCATGTGCAGACCGCCGATGAACAGATAATCCAGCAAAATGTTCGCTCCGCAGGCAACGATAATAAAATACATCGGGCTTTTGGAATCACCCAGTCCGCGAAAAATCGAACTGATAATATTGTATGCCGTAATAAAAGGAATTCCAATGAAGCATATGGTCAGGTAGGTAATTGTTCCGGAAACTGCCGCTGTCGGCGTGGACATAACTGCCACAATCGGCTTCACGAGCAAGAGCAAAACGATCATAACAGTTCCTGCCACTCCCATAAACAAAGTCACGGTATTTCCCACCGCAAGAGAAGCCTGGTCCATCTGCTTTCCGCCGACCGCTTTGCCGATTATCACCGTTGCGCCCATTGCCAGACCAACGATCATAACTGTAAGCATGTGCATAACCTGGCTTCCCACAGAAACTGCGGTAATACTGGCAACACCATCGAACTGTCCAATAATAAACAAATCCGCCATTCCATATAACGTCTGCAAAAAATAGGATAGCAGGTATGGTAACGAGAAGAATACGATATTTTTCAGTACACTTCCGGTTGTTAAATCTTTTTCCATTTTCCGACTCTCCTAAAGCACATGAAAATATGGACAGATGTCCTCAAACGTTCCGTCTTTCATACGAAAACCGCCCGGAATCGTACCAAGCTATGTAAAACCGAGCCTCTCATAGAGATGGCACGCATGCGTATTGGACGCCACAACTGCATTAAACTGAAGCACACCATATCCATGTGCCTTTCCCTGCACAAGACAATCCTTCACCAGCTTTTCGCCAATGTGCAGACCTCTCGCATCCCGGTCAACCGCATAGCTTGCATTACAGATATGTCCACATCGTCCAACATTGTTTGGGTGCAAAATATAAAGACCATAGATTTTCCCGGTCTCCTTGTCCTCAGCCACTGCTGTGTAAGTCTGTTGTGCGAAAAATTCTGCGCCGGACACTTCGTCCAGACACTCTTCCTGCGGAAATGCCACTCCGTCTTCCACAACCTGATTCCAGATGCGGATCAGATCCGGAAGGTCATCCTTTTCGTATTTTCTGATCATAATGTTTTCTGTGTTGTTCATTTTATTTTACTCTTTCCCTTACTGCAAAGCTTTTTATCACATCTTATTTTATTTTAGGTACTCTGTTTTGCAAAATCAATCCTTAATTGTAGTATTTTTCAAGGCATACAAGCTATACATCCGGAATTCCATTAAATACACACGGCACAATGTCAACTTCCTGATACCCAAGATTATGATACATCTTTCTGGCTCTTTGATTGATCATATTTGTATCCATACGCAGTCCCTTTTCTTCCTCATCATGAATATGATTATATATCGTTTCAATCCGGTCGAGATCCATTTGTTTTGCACTTCTGATATTTACCATAAAATTACCTCATTATCCTTGGCTACTCAATCAACCGCAAAATACTCTGTGCTCTTTTCCTAAATACCTCATTTTCCGCTTCTGCGGCTACACTTGCAATGCGCCTGATCTCATCCTCATACGGCATACAAAATTTAACCGCATCCGTCAAAAGTCGGTCAGACTCCAATGTGCTGTCCAGCGCATGATCGAAATCATACAACGGAGCCATATCCACATACTCTCCGGTATCCGCATTTCTAAGCCATCCAAAATTACCGGCATGCCTGTCACCGTTTCCGATTATCGCATCTATGATAAGCATCTGTGCTCCGTCTTTTCCAAACAGATCAATAATTGTCTGCTCATCAAAATCATCCGGATCAATTCTTCTCGACTGATCTGCCTGCTCAAGCATAAACTTTTGTGAAGTGATATTATAAATTGCTATTCCACTGTCTGTCTCATCTGCTCTTTCTACGGGAATACCACATTTACTACATAGTCGTTAATATATGCAAAATCAATAAAAATATACCGACTAATCTAAAGTTTAATTTTAGATTAGTCGGTATTTTTCAAAACACACAAACTATATATCCGGAATCCCATTATTTTTTCTTTTTATCTTCGTAAATTCCATATACTAAGAACAGAATCCCCACAATCAATGCCACGGCTGCTAATACTGCCAAAAAAGGTCCTACATATTCCAACCCTGCGGCAAACAAGCCTGCATCCCAGGATGTAGTTCCACTCAAAAATATTGCAGTTGTCATATATCTTGCAGAAATTAAAATTGCAGCTATCAGACAAAAAACAGCACCTACACCTTTGTTATTCATTTTCAAATCCTCCTCGTATAATATCTTTTAGATACATAAATACATGTATCTTGGTTAATGAGTTACTAACATAAATATTGTTCAATAGGCTTCGTAAAACCCATGATATAATTGTCCCAGTGTCAATCAGGTAATAGTTCTTAATTCTCCTGTTGAACCTGTATTGGTTGCTTCAAAGATAGTCTGTTCCCCTGACATGGATGTTAGCTTCAAACCGGCTGGCTGTTTGCTTAAGTTCATGGACAACCATTTAGCAGTATGGTTTCGCATCTGTCCATCTTAAGCTGGATTCTTATATGCGAGGGTGTCGATGCTCCATGATCATGGGTTTTACCAAGCCGATTGAACACTTTAATCTAAAACGAAAGAAGGTGATTACAATGAACACACTTTACGTCGGTATTGATGTAAGCAGCAAATCCAATGTCGTTTACTTAATGCTTCCAAATGGTGATAAGCACAGTAATTTTTCTGTTGCTAATTCTCATGAAGGTTCTACACAGTTGGTAAAAAGAATTCTTTCTGCTTTGACGTCTCTTTCCCTTGACACGGTTCTGATTGGTCTTGAAGCAACCTCTGTTTATGGAGACAATCTCGTGTACTTCTTAAGGGAAGATGCCTCTCTTGCACCGTTTCACAGAAAGATTCATGTCCTCAATCCTAAGCAGGTCAAAAAATTTCATGATACTTACAATGACCTGCCAAAGAATGATTATGTGGACTCTTTTGTCATTGCTGACTGCCTGCGTTTCGGTAGAATCAACAAAGAGGTCTATCTGGGAGACTATCGCTACAAAGCACTCCAGAACCTCACACGAGCACGTTTCTTCGCTGTCCAGAATCTTATCAAAGAAAAACAGCGATTCATGAATGTGCTGTTCAAGAAGTATTCTACGATGACGCAGGAGAAGGTATTCAGCGATACCTTCAGCACTACTGCCCTTGCTGTCTACGATGAATTTGATTCCGCAGAAGCACTGGCAAATATGGACTTACATGAGCTTACTGACTTTATCATTG
>ERZ1026854.287-NODE-287-length-36508-cov-5.449099_pt1 | contig 36508 bp, 27 predicted proteins | sample MGYA00380157_ERZ1026854 | MGnify/ENA primary metagenome ERZ1026854 (study PRJEB33269, sample SAMEA4719793) | human gut metagenome | biome: human-associated habitat; feature: organic feature; material: feces | place: Cameroon | collected 2013-10 ... | reverse complement strand
GATATTAATGTCTATATGTTAAAAGGTAAAAAGTTTGATGCGTCTGCCCTGTACCTTGTTATAATGTTGCTTATATGATTGTTATAAGATTTAGCGAAATTAATTTGTCCTGCATTTGTATCTGTCTGTCTTCATTGATACGCGCAAGACGCTCGTCGCGTTCTCGTTCAAGAATGCCTATCTGGTTTTTTGCCAGTTGCACGCGTCTGGTTGTAGCGAGGCGCTCCTTGTCATCGATGTCCCATTCCAGCTTCCACGATTCTTCTTTTATCGTCGCTTCAAATCCTGCAATGCGCGACCTGTAGTATTCTTTTGTCTGTTGCTCATTTCGCTGACGGTCGCTTTCCGTCTGACGTTTCTCCTCTTCCAGACGTGACCGAATCTCTCCGCTTACATATTCGGCGAAATCATAGCTCATATTGTCTATCGTTTCTGCCTTGATGTCCTCGTTGGTGGCATTGTGTTCTGCTCCTTCCACTTGCGAACGGCGGTAAATACGGTCGATGACATCCTGGTTTTCCTCAATCCTGTCAGTTTGGAGATTAAACACAACGGGAAGCAATACGGAATTTTTCTTCTTTACGCCTTGCACCATGCGCTGCGAGTCTATCTCATAGATACCCATATAATAGCGCGCACCCTCTTGGAGTAGTCCGTCGGCACACAGGGAATAACTGAACGATGTCTTTGTCTCGTCGGCATTTTCCTCGAAGAGCTTCAGGCAAGCTTGTATCATGGGATGATAGATGTTCAGATAATAGATGCTACGATCGTCGAAGGCAACATCTTGACTGAACGTGATAAGGAACTTCAACTTGTCATCTATCTTGCGCTTAAACTGGTTGAGACTAATGCTGTACTCGTCATTTAACGGACAATATTGTGTCAGGAAGTTCTTGAGCACAGTTGGTTGACTCACTGGTATCTTAAACTCCCATACATCTTCTTTTATCTTGTCCATATTGCAGGTGGTGAGCTTTTGTCGGATGGCTGCCATCATGAAATTTTGCAACTCTTCCTTTGTCACATACGAGTTATTATTGAGTATGCGACTTATCTCATCCCGGAAGTAAGCATCATTTGTCAAGGTGTTGCTCAACCCCTCCTGCAGGTGTTGTAAATGCTCCTTCTCGTTGGCTATGGCCTGTTCCACCTCAGCAATTTTCTTCTCCCTTTCCTGCAGCGTAAGTTGCTTGGTGAAAAACTCCTTTTCCATTTTGGAGTAAACCTTTTGGATGGTCATCTCCTCACCGTCATAATGTATTTCGGCATCAAGGATGGCTTCCATATCGCCCACAGTGCCTTGGAAAATTCCTATGCGTTCCAGCAAACGGATGTAAATTTCCTCCTGAATGGAACCTGCAACAATGAAGTTATAGATGTTTACAACAGGACTCTTCTGACCGAAACGGTCAATACGACCGATACGTTGCTCCACCACCATGGGATTCCATGGCAGATCGTAGTTGACCATGGAGTTGCAGAACTGCATATCAAGACCTTCACTACCCACCTCGGAAGACAATAGTATCTGGATATTGTCATCCGTCTTGAATTGTTGTAGTATTTCATCGCGGTTGTTTATCTGTCCATGTATCACCACAGCGTTGTAACCTGCTTTTTTCAGGCGTATTTGTAGGTAGCGAAGTGTTTTGCGGAAAAGGGCAAACACGATTAACTTGTGTGTACCATTGGCAAACACCTCCTTGATTACTTCCAGTAATTTTTCAACCTTAGCATCACGACAATCTGCATAGGCATCATAACCACGCTCCAAATCGCTATCGTCGTTGGCATATGCCCATACACTACTGGCAATCATACGCTTCTTTTGCACTAAACCCAAAGCTCCTCCCAGAGTCAGATGGTCATCTCCCCATTCATCCGTATATGAATTGTCGTCTGAATATTGGTCGATGCATTCGTCAAATACCTCTTGCTCGTCGGGAGTAAGGTCTATTTTTACTGGGTGCGGCTTACGCTCGGTCTGCGAAAAGTCTGTAGTCACCTCACGCTTTCTGGTGCGAGAGAACACGCTATTCATCATACTCATGGACGAGAAAAGGTATTGCAAACGTGCCCTTACCTTGGTATTGTCTTCACCATCGCACAAGTCCATGATTTCCTGAAATATAGGATCTTCCTGAAATATATCATGAATGGTTGTGTATTCGGAAAATATCTCTTGCTCATTGGAGTAATAGTGCTGCTTCACTTCCGACATCAACAATTGCTCCTTAATTATTTTGAGCGGAACATTGTTGTTCACTTGCGAAAGGGCTTTGATAAACGGACGGTTTTCTGCCATACGGTTTTCGAAGATGTCGTAGCGGAAGAAGCGCGAGTTGTCCAACAAGTGCAAAAGGTTGTAGAGATTCTCCTGACTTATCATCACTGGGGTGGCTGTCAGGAAGAGGGCCGTGTCGGCAAGGTTCATCAAAACTTCTGCTCCCTTGTAGGTCTGCGTCTCACGGTTGCGCATCTTGTGTGCCTCGTCGCAAAGCACCATGCTGAAACGCTGCGGATGCTCCATGAGATATTCTATCAGCGTATTGGGCATTGTATCCTTTTTCGTTCCATCTTCTTTGACTTTGCTTTTACGTCCACGAATTTTCTCATAGTTCACGATGGCTCTCACCGTACCTGTCTTGGCATTGAGGTCGTTGATGAGTTCCTTGGCAGTATCTACAATCTTGAATGTTAGTCCGAATTTCTCGTATAGTTCTGCTTTCCATTTCTCTTGGAGCGACTTGGGGCATACGATAAGTACGTTGCGCAGTTCTTTGCGAGCTTTTAGTTCGAGCATGATATGCCCCGCCTCGATAGTCTTACCGAGACCCACCTCGTCAGCTACAAGCAAGCGGCGGTTAGGAGAATTGAGAAATTTCAACAATGGCTTGAACTGATAGGCCCGAAACAACGTTCGCGACGCTTTGAGTGATGAGATAGTGGAATTGTTGGAGTTCTTGATTTTAAACGTTGTGTTCTTTTTCGAGTAGTCGGAATAACTGCCGAATATGCCACTCTTGCATCGTTCAAAGGGATCGCTCACATCAAAATCCGCACGAAGGTCTGGCTCCAGCACGGTTGATTGCGTGCCGTCGCCAAACACTACGGTGTATACCACTCTTCCTCTGCCGCTCCTCACATTTATCACCGTGCCGTGAGCGTCGCTGTCTATCTTGACTACTGGGTCTCCTATCTTGAATTGTGCCATGTCGTTTTTTTTTAGAGTTTATCCTCCTTGCTTTACTTCATTCTGTTTCTCACTCAAACTTGAATGATTTTCCAATAGCCGCCTCTGGCTGCTCCCACACGTTCTATGAGTCCCATTCTTTTAAGATTGGCCAATTGCTTCTTTACTCCATCTTCCGATATGCCTATCCTTTCAGCAATGTCTTTCCTGCTTGCACGAGGGGTTTCTTCTATTATTTCAAGGATTCGTTTCTGGGTACTGTCAGATGCTTTCTGGGTACTTTTCTGGGTATCACTTGAAGCTATCAGGGTACTATCAGCGGTTATTTGGGTACTTTTCTGGGTACTTTCAGATCGTTTCTGGGTAGTATTACCTTCCTTTATGCCGTCTTTAGGGACAGTGCGCCAGACGGTGACCTTAAACTGGTTTGCCGACTCTTCGTTGTCGAAGTCGATGCGGACATTCTCGCGCACCACACGCTTGATGCCCGAACCAAGTCCGCGGTAGATCATAGTTCGGGCAGCAAAGCCTGCCATCAAGGGGTTGCGCTGACGAGAGACGCCCAACTTGATGTCGTCTATCTTGAGACCGCCATACAGGCTTCCGGGATTGATGATTTCTATGCGGTCGTTGAAAATCAACAGGCGAATGGCGGCATGGTGGAGTAGGTCGAAATGCACAAGCGAGTTCTGCAGGAGTTCTTCCAACACCACTTCTGGTATTTCGAGTATGCCCGTCGAATTGAAGTTCTGTCCTTTCTGCTCATGGTGGAGGTACGACTTTAGGAACGCCATGCCTTCCTTGAACATCCGTGGCAGGGTGCCTGTAATGTCTCGGCTGTCTAAGTAGTTGGTGTCGCCAATGTCGTTGCCGGCAAAGGCTACTGCCTTGACCACCACCGACGGCTCATACTGTTGTGGATTCTTGCCGAAGAAGAGCATACCCACACGTGTAGCCTCTCCCTTTGGGGTCAGCACGCTCAGCGAGTGGAGCATGCGGTCGAGCGGTTGGTCGAAGTCTTCTACCTCTTTGTCATAGGTGGTTTCAAAATATTCCCTGATGTATGCCATTTCAAGGTCTTTGATGGAAGACCCTTTCTCTGCATCTTCCTCAGGGCGGTAACTACCAGAGTCCTGAAACAGGGCGAGTATCTCCGCATTCTCTGTGATGCGGCGTTTGTCGGCTCCTTGCTTCACCCATATCTCGCCCTGTAGGTTCTTATAGGGTTTGTTGCGTCCCTCGGTGATGGAGCATACCAGCACGTGCTTGTCGTCCACACGTACCACCTCGGTCTCTATGTAGATGGTGGGCTTCACTTGTTCGTTGGCGGCGTTGCCCAGCTCGCGGCTAACAAGTTGTATCTCTTCATACGTTAAGCCTGTCAGCTCGCCAGTCTTGTCTGCGATGCCAAAGAATATCCGTCCGCCATGTGAGTTGGCAAACGCTATCATCTCCTTGGCAATCTCCTTCTGGCTGGTAAACTCTTGTTTGAACTGCACCGTAGAGGTCTCACCACATAGTGCTATATCTTTTATCTCTTCTTGCGTCATTCCTATTCTCTATTGGCGGTTATGAATCTAACAACTTATATTATATACACTCTCTGCCAACGCTTACTCCATCGGCTTGATCATCTTCTCTATGAAAGCTATCTCGTCAGCCGACAATCCGTACTTGCGGTAGAGCTGCTGGTCGATGTCCGCAACGCTGGCACTCCAATTGATGTCGGAAGAGGAGGTGAAGTCCTGGAGGGGGACGTATGCAAACTTGTCTTTCGATAAGTGTTGTGTAGATGCCAACTGTGAAATCAGGAAACGAACGAATCTTGATTGAAGATAAGAATATAAATGCATAGCTTCTTCCTTCGTGTCAAAAGCATCAACGACCAAATATGTCTCTGTGCATATCTCGTTTGGCTCAAGAATGTCAAGAGACGACAATATCTTTTTTCGACCTTCCTTGTCTGTTTGTCCTGCATGCTCTGCCGTCAAGCAAGAAATTGTAACCTTCCATTGAGAAATCATTTCCTTACCGATTGTAATCAAGGATGATTGATACGGTCCTTTGCCTTTGTTGTATTTGAGAATTATATCGCCATTCTCCAATGGCATTACATAAGTTCGCAAGCCAAAAGGCTTTTGGGTGCCAACTCTTGTGTTATAGAAAGCACTTGTCGTACTCTTTACCTTGCCAACAATAGCAACTGCCTCCATGTGTCTTATAAACGAATCCTCTGAAGACAATTCTCGATTTGCTGTTGTACTTTGTCCTTGGTGCTTGCTAACAAACTCACACAGTCCTTGATAATCTTTCGTCCACAAGAAATAGCAAACGCCTCCTGCAATATCCACGTTTTCAAAGCAGTCGCGCGAGTCGGTGAAATCGACAAGTTTAGATATGCGTTTGTCATTGAGCATCGTCTCACGGAATATGCCTAAGCCCTTACCATCTGTGTACCACTTAGCTGGCATAATCATTGAAATGTTTTTAGGGGTGAGAGATTTTGCTAATTCTACAAATACATTGTAAACAGGCTTTGCAGAAACTCCAGCACCTCCATCCATAACTTGATACGGCGGGTTCCCCACCACAGCTCCGAATTTCATAATTTTCTTATTTCGTTTGTTGCCACGCCAGAATCCCTCGGAGAGGAGGTCGCTGATGAGTGCCTCGCGGTCATCGGTGGCACGGCGGATGAGTTTTTCTGATTTTATATTAAGACGCTCGTTGCCTTCACGCATGTTGAGCTTGCGGAAGCCGAGCAAGGTGCGCTCGGTGATGCGGCGCGCCATGGGGGTGTTGCAGATTACATAGACATTGTTGGCGAGGATGTCGTCCCAAATCACCTGTTCCTCCTCCACACTATAGTTGTCGGGGTCGTCGATGAGACCGCCCGTCGCCTCAAAGTCCTTCTTGCGCTGACGGTAGAGTGAGTAAGCCACATAGAGTGGATAGAGCCCCGTCTTGGAGTTGATTTCCAATATCTTCGAGTCGCTGGCAAACACCGTGCGTGTCACCTCGCCACGATCCACGAAGCGAGGCTCGTCGGTAGTTACCCACTCGAAGAGCTGGCCGTTGGTGGCTGGCACCTCACGCTCGCAAGGTCCGTCGAACCGCTCGTTGAAGAACGTGTAGCCGCCCAATGTGTCGCTCATGTGCATGTTCACCACACGCCACGGTGTGAGCACCGTCTCCTTATCCGGGTTGTGGAAATAAGAAAAAATGTCGCTGATGCGGCGCACACGCTCATCCACATGCATACGGTCGGCCTCGCGAGCCAACTGGCGGTAGCGTTTGCCGGCAGCCACGAACACCGTGGCGTTGTAGCACTTGCGAAACTCGTTGAAGTCGGCCTTGGTTACACCCTTGGGCATAAACTCCGCCCATGAGTCGGCATCGATGATGCGAGTGAAGTTCTCGAGCGTGATGCCCTCGTCTTCATCGTCAATCTTCGCACCATACATCATCAACGGTATGCGCAGCGAGATGCCACGGAGAATGGTGATGCGGTTGTCGCGCTCCTTGCGCTCCTCGTCACGGCGTTTCTTCTCCGCCTCCTTGGCGGCACGCTCCTCCTCGGTGAGCGGTTCGCCATTGCGCTCCTTGTCCTTGGCACGCTTCAGGGCAGCCTTCTGCGTGTCGGATAGTTGGTTCTTCGCCATGTCGATGGTCTTGGCCCGCTTGGGCTTTTCCATATTGGTGGTCTTGCCAATCTCCATGCCGAGGGTGTCGAGATCCTTAATTTCCTCGGGGGCGAGCTGCATCAGCTGGCGTATGTCATAGAGCGAGTTGTCGTTGAAGCCATTGCGCACCACACGGTCCACATACACATGCTCCAACTGCTCGAAGAGTCTGTCGGCACGAAACTCCACCATCTTGCCGCCCTGCATGGCGATGACCGGGCAGAAGGAGAGAAACTGTTCCATGTTCTCGATGTCCTTCTCGCGGGTGGTGGCAGCCGTGGCATACAGTTTCTGCTTCTGCGTGAGCGTGGCAAACTTGGCGGTCTCTGCCACCATCTTCAGCGAACGGTCGGGGGCGAAGTCGAAGACATAGCACTTGGTCTTCATCCTCGTCTCACCGTTCTCATCCTTATAGGTGTAAGGCGACTGCACACGGAAGATGGTCTGCATATAGGTGGCAGCGGAGGTGTTCTCCGAACCCTTCAGATAGAACACGGCAGTCCATGGGCGCACGGTGACACCCGTGGTCAGTCGGCCACAGGAAATGGTGATGGTGTAGGTCTGCTCGGGCACGGCACCGATGGCCTTCTTCACCCTGTCGAGCGCATCCTGCCGCATCTCGTCGTCCTCGCTGTTGCCAGCCACATTGACGATGGCATCGAAGCCGCCAAACATCTCGTGGTCGCGGAGCAACCGTTCCAGAGCCTTCGCCTCCTTTACGCCAGGCACCACCCAAAGCGTATGGTTGAACGAGGTACGGTATTCGTCGGTGGAGAAGGGGTAGTGGCTCTCCTCGTCCTCGGTACACATCAGGTCGAGAAACTCCCTGACGGCATCCTCATGCACAAAGCGTCCACGCTCCTCCTTGGGAACGTCGTTGCCCTGCTTGGTGCGGAAGAACTCCTTGAACTGGAAGGTGGCATCCTCACCGAGGTCTGCCTTCACGAGGCGGCCCAGGTCATAGGTGCGTATCTCCATGTCGGGCAGTTCACGGTAGGGGTTGTTCTCCGCTGGTTCCTGCGGATGGAGGGATGGCCATTGTCGCTTGGCGGTCTGTTCCTTGATGTAGTCCCAGGTGTAGATCTGGTCGTCGGCAAAGTCCTCATAAAGGTTGAACGGAGTGCCCGAGAGATGGAGCGCACGGGTGTGGTCGTGCTGTGTGAGCAAGTCGATGACCCGCTGTCCTAGTTCGGTGCGTGTGCCTTCGTGCGCCTCATCCACCACCACGAGATCCCAGTCGGCGGATAGGATGTCAGCCTTCAGCTGCTCGTCGTTGTCGCCGCCCACGAGTTTGGAACGGCGAAGATACTGCATGGAGGCGAAGAACACGAAATGCTTGCCATCTGCCACCGCAAGGTCGAGGGTATAGAAATCGCCCTCGGCGGTGTCGTCAAACTTGGTGCCGTAGTGGCACGACGTGCAGTCCTCGCCAAACACCTTTTGAAAGTCCTCCTTCCACGAGTCGTTCACAACGGGGCGGTGGGTGACGATGATGGTGCGGCTCACCCTGTTGTCGCCCTGCAACGCACCCATGCGCTTGGCGAGTTCAAGGGCGCAGATGGTCTTTCCGAAACGCATCTTGGCGTTCCAGAGGAAGCGAGCATGCTTCTTGTGCCGCTTGAAGTATTTCATCGCCTCGCCCACAGCCCGCTCCTGCTCATCGCGCAGCTCGATGCCGCCTTCGTCGAGGAGCCCAGTGCGCAGCTTGGGCTTCACCGCCTCAATAGTAGTATATACCGCCATAAGCCTATATATATTATGTGTTACTTTTTCTTGTTGTTTAATACGAATGTGGAGAAATAAGGTCGCTCTTTCTCCTTGTCCTTTCCGCTGTATCGCCAGTCGCGTATGCGGCAGCGTATGCCGATGTGCCCGTCCATGGAACCGCGTTTGCAGCCTGGACACTCTATCTTTTCGGGTTCGCCGAACATACTGGGCTGAAACACCTTGTTGCACGAGCCTGGGATGACAAGCCGCAAGCCGTCCATCTGCCAGAGGTTCCACGAGATGATATATGCCATGCCTTCGAGCGACTTCTCCGGCACAGGCTTGTGAAACTTCGCCTCGTAGTAGTCGCAGAAGGTGTAGAACACCGCCTCGCGAGCCAACAGCAGGCTGTCGCCTTGCCACTCAAAGCCGTATGTGGAGCACAAGGCTTCCTTGGCAGCTTTGAGCCATTCGCCGGAGGTCTCCGTGTTTTCGCTCACGATGCGCAACTTACGGTCAAGGATGCCAATGCGATGGTTGAGCGAATTGATGGGCAACCCCGTCACCGAATCGTAGCGGCTGATTAGGTAGGGAGCCTCACCGCACGTCACCTCCAAACGGTTGTCGAGGATGTAGTCTCGCCATGTCTTCCCTTCGGGAAAGACAATCTTCCCTTCGGTGGGAGTCCACGAACGGTCGTTGTTCTCGTGGTTGAACACGTCGGTGCGCCCGAACCACTCACTGTCCACCAAATTGTTCTGTGCGTTGCATATCCACGAAGGGGTGAACACCTCCGCCATGTCCTTGGCTCGCTGCGTCTGTACCTCGGCAGCCTTCACGGCACGAGGCTGTATCACCAGGCCGTTCTCAACCGTGATATGCTCCACAGTAATCTCATCATCGAAGCCAAAGCCCTCGCCAAGATGCGCATACGAGTCGGTAGCCCAGAAGATGTTCTTGTGGGTGGTGTGATCAAGAAGCAGCTTCCTGAGCACTTCGGGATGCGAGCGGAGAAGGTCATTCTCACTGATGTCAACGTCGTTTGCCATTGTTATGTATCAATATTCTTTATACCATTTATAAATGAGCGTGCGCAAAAATAGTTGTAACGAGTGCATTGTTTCTGCACAAGTCGTAAAAACTTGTTATATCTCAGCATCCTTGGCTATCAAGTCCTGCACTTCTACGCCCAGTAGCCGCGCTATCAAAAGCAACGTCTCCAGATTGGGCTGGTTGTCGTTGGTACACCATTTTGACACCGTAGTGACATTCTTGCCAAGTTGCTCCGCAAGCCATTTGCTTGTGACTCCTTTCTCTACGAGCACCACCTTGATGCGATTGATTTTCTTTGCCATCACTATTCTTTTTTAATGATTCAAAGGCAAAAATAAATGATTTATTTTTAATTAAAGAATAAAGCAGAGAAAACTTATCGATTGGTAGTGATATTTCTACGAAAAGTGCAAGAATGCGTGCAAAAAGGCTGCATTCATGGTGACTAAATTTGCAACAGAAACACATAAGTCATGCTCAAAAACGATATACATTACAAGAAAGTTCAAAAGCTGCTAACCGCATTGCGCAACACCCTTGAATGCGGCAATGCCATTGTATTTATGCTCAAATCCGGCGAATGCAATTGTCTGCTGTTGGATGAAAAGACAACCCAAGAACTTGTTTTACAACAATACAAATGGAACTGTCTGCTGAGAACGGTTATCAAAGAGATGGAACAGAAATTACACCTTATCATATCATATAAAGGCTTGAGCCCTGTTATTAGAGTAAGACACTTGCCAAACAGTTTTGAAATCAGCGATATGCTAAAGCTTACAGGCTACTATTCCGCAGATTATTTGCCAGAGTGTGATCAAGAGAAAACGATGGAGAATGTCATAACTTACATAAAGACATTGGAAGGCTATATAGTCAAGACTTTCATAGTTCTCGTAAGTACAGTGTATCAGGGAGAATGGCAGTATTGGGGTAAAAAGTTCTCAGATCTTTATATGAGTATGCCGTATGACATCGCTTTGAACATATGCAGCTCTTTGGAGCAAGACGCAAAAAGAATGGACGAGTGCAGAAAGAATGCACAGGTGTAGGATAAATTTGCAATGTAATTTAAAATCAATGTGTAATATGGGACTATTCAACTTTCTTTTGGGAGTAATGGCGGGAAATGCGGTTAGCAACATCAAACACAACAAACAGTCTTCAGCCCATCAAAAATACAACAGTTATTATAACGGTAGCTGCTACGATGATATAGAATGTAACTGCGACTGTGACGGCTACTATTATGATTCGAACAACCATAGTCATGATGGCTGTTATGATGATTATGACTGTGGCGATGACAACTATAACTGTGACTGTGAAGCAGACAACAGTTATGGATGTTGTGACGATGAATATGAAGAAAGATACTGACTAATAACAATATAAAAATTCAACAATATGAAAAAATCATCTTAATGGGTTGCATGGTCGCAATGCTGGTTTCATGCAACGACAACAAGCCATGGGAGTATAAAGTGGTGAAAGTTGCAGGAAAGGAAGCTGGGTGGCAACCTGACTATGGTACCATGGTGTTTGCAGACCAAACTCCCATGCTCAACAAAATGGGAAAAGAAGGTTGGGAACTCGTAAGTACATATACTGAGGTTGGTACTGCATTCCATAATTTCGGTAATTCCGAATATGTAACAGGCATCCGCGACAATCACAGGACGTGCGTTGTGAACTTTGTGTTTAAACGTCATATTGATGGCAAGGACGAGACCGCCAAAAAAGAAAAGAAATGAAACAAGCAAGTATTTGCATATTACTATTGCTAACAGTTGTATTGTCCGGATGCCATAATGGAAAATCCGAGGCAATACAACTGGCAAATAGATTCTTTGCTTCTTTGTCTGATACAACAAATGGCAAGCCAAAAGATTTCTTTCCACAATATACGAACCTTGGCATTGAAGGTAAGTCAGATGTTGTTGATATAGATGAGTCCGACGTGACGGTTGAGAACGACACATTCACCGTCAGATGTTACAACAGTTATACTGATGCGTCTGGCACATTCAAACAAGACAGCGTAACTCTCTTTATCAATAAGGACAAAGCAGGGAAACGGCGCATCTTTGACTCGCAGGGGTTAGTGGAAACGGATAAGGATTCTCAGTATTTTGGCAAAGCAACGGGTGCATTCCCCAATAAGGCACTCAACGATTTGGATTTAGCCAAAAGAATTGAAAACGTTCGTGCAATGATTTACAATGAATATCTAAACACGCAAATTGAGTTGTCTGAAAAAGTAAAATTGCTGAACTGGTCGTGGAAAACAAGCTATAGTGGTGATGCGCATGGCGAGGGACGTGTAGTCAACAATTTGGAATATCCCATTGAGGGCATCAAATACCACATCAACTATTATGACCGTAGCGGTAAGTTTATGGCTCAGGATGATGGAAGCATCAGTAAGGAACTCTATCCTGGAGAAAAATATAGCTTCACTTTCTGGAGTTCAAATGCCAAATATCCAGAAACGGCCAATCTTCGTTTGGATTTTCCTGACAAGGTTGTCCTCAATATCCTTAAAAGTAAAGAATATAAAGGCGATGAGTATCAGAAATTTATAAAGAAAAACGAACATAAATAAGAGCTTATGAAGAAACATTTATTCTATTGCATGTCAACACTATTGTTACTATGTAGCCTTACTTTTGCAAATACCCAACAATAACGTCACCATTGCGAAGTCCTCCCAATTTTTCATCAAAAGAAGACCATCCTGTGAGAACACGCTCTTGTCCATCAGTAGGAAACCTGGTAGAAAGTTTCCTAACTTCATCTGTGACTTTCACGTCTTTTGGATTTGTTTAGTTGTTCATAAATTTAGAATTTAATTTTTAAATTGAACAGGTGATTATCACCCAATTATTACCGATATTTACCGTCTACGCTTTCTTTTGTGCATTGCAGGGCGCATCATGACTGCCGATAGAGCAATGGCCGCCACCAATGTTCAACATCTTTATCTTTGTCACGCCCCCAACCAGCACCAGATGAGCTGCTTCCGCCACATGATTGGACATAAGTCGTGGCCTCACTGATAAAACAGAGGACCAATAACACGGCACAATTGATTATGTTGTCGGCATTTGTTGTAAGGTCATTATATCCAGACTCGTCAAGAATTTCTTGTTGGCGGTCAGATAAATCTGGAATAAGTGGTTCAACGGAATTTGTAAGCATCCTATTGTAAGTCCACAGGATGTTTCTCTGAGCTGTCGCTGCCTTCAAATCATTATCCTCTCAAGATACCTTGACCTTGTTTCTTCCATATTACTGCCACGTTCCAGTCCCCACTTCTCACTTACAGCCTCCTGCAATTCACTGTGAAGCTTGGTCATATTAGCAGACTCTGCTTCTCGGCCATCTCCGAAAACGCTTTTCCACGAGATACGGTTTTTACTGGGTCAACAGGAATCAATGTACAATGGCAATGAGGATTTTTCTCGTCGAGGTGAACATAGAAACTGATGATATTATCCTCGCCAAATCGTTTTGCCATGAATGAGTAGACATCCTTTGCCCATTCCTCAATATCTTTGCAACGGACAATTTAGGAATTGTCAGCACCCTTTGTCAAGTCAACCGTTTGGTTGCCAAAAGCCAGTTCGTGCATCCGCTCACGATTGCCTCCAAAGATAATTTGGGCTACTGTCCGTCTTTTCATCACGGCGTTGGGACGTGCGTTTGGGTCTTTGATACCTCTTGCAGCCAAGTTCTCCGCTATCTTTTCCGCTATCGTCTTTGAGGTATCTATCGGTTGGACAATACCACCCTTTATGACCTCAAAATTGAGCTTCGCACATGTCGGGTCATAGTTGGAAAGACTGTCTTTTGCCTTCTTCTCCCAATGCTGCTTTGTCCTATTTCTCTGTTGTTTGTCACTATCCTGCGCACTCATGCCACTGGTCGTAGAACGCATATCCATGACTTGTTTTCTTCCTGCCATATTCTTTGTTTTTAAGTTTCAAGAACCCTTATTCTGCCAGAGCTTGCTCCCCGAAGTTGCTCAACCGAGGAAATCCTTTGGAGTGGCAGCCTAATGCGGTTTTCTGAAAACCGGTAATTAGGCTTACCGATTTTCAAAATCGTTGTTTTAGCGGCATCGAGATAGCTCGTTGGAAAAGTAAAAGCCAGTGCTCTTTGTGCATCTTATGTGAGGTGCGCATTGAGCATTGGCTTGACATTTATGAACAATTATTGTTTCTTAGCCTCTGTATGAGCCATTCAAGAAAGGGACAATCTCGGTTGTCTCTTTCAATCGGTCACCGATACGCTTGCCGTATACCTCTGAGATTTGCTGAGGGGTGAGGTTGGAGGTGAGGATGGTTGGCAACTGATGTTCGTAGCGGTAGGAGATGAGATCGATAATGGGACTGAGCACATTGCCGTATTCGATGATTTCACGAGGCTCGGTGCCAAGATCATCTATTGCCAGAATGTCTTTGTCCATGAGTGAACGCCAATCTTTGGGATGTGTTTTGCAGATGTTGGCAAGGTCTTTGGCATTGTAGAGACTGATGCCGAAGTTTAGACCTGTCACTTGATTCTTGATGCCAAAATGATTGACGAGGTTCTGCATGGCATAGACAAAAGTGGTCTTGCCATTGCCACAACCGCCAGCAAGCAAGAGACTGTTCTTGCCGGACATGCCACAAAGCCAGTGGGCAACACTTGCAACTTGTTTATGCAACTCACTACCATTCCGAAATGGATTGTTGCGACATTCCACTTCAGCCGAGATGGCTGCTGTCAGATACTGAGCTGCCAATTCGCTGTTCATCGGCAACTTAAAACGAGCCTTCATAGGCTTGCGGTGAAGTAACTGTGACTTCAATACTTCGTTTACTTTCATAATTTTGCTTGTTAAAATTGTTGCTATTTGTCTTGAGATATTCTTTTTTCATCTTGTTGAAGAAATGACTGCGGCAGTCTGACTCTTCCTTCTCCGTAACCTTGCAGATGCGGAGGTAGGCAAAGAACTTGTGGATGTATGGAATGAGGTGTACAGACTCTGATATTTGATGATTGTTCAGCTGACTGATTATGTTCTTTTGCCATTCCACATCCTCGACCAAAATCTTTTCCAAATCGTCAATGCTCATGCGTGCGTGGTGATTAGAGATTTCTTTGTTTATGTTGTTGTCTTTAATAATGGTTGCATGAGTGGTTTCGGCATCAGTTTTATGAGCAGTACTGTCAGCAGTTTCGCCATCGGGTTCAAATGTGCGGATATGATAGGTTGGGGCGCGAGAATGTTGAACACCCTCCGTAAAACCAATAAGTCCTTTCTTCTTCAGTCCGTTGCGAGCACGGATGAGTGTGGCTTTAGTCATACCAGTAGATGCACAGATGATAGCCGTAGCACAAACAATAGGCATCTGCCAATAGTTGCGGTTCGCCTCGTTGAGCAGATAGAAGTAGAGCGTTGTCTCTGCCATGGTGAACTGCGTGTTGCGGTTGGTCTCCCAAAAACGGTTAATCAACTTGATATACTCCATGGCTACATTCCCCAATTTGATTTTGGCTTGTGTCTTACTGTACTGCGCATCTGTTCGGCAATACTTTCTGTTGTTTGCGAAGAAGCGTCTTGCCTGGCACTCTCCATCCACGCCATCAACTCCGAACGCTTGAACTGAAGCATCTTGCCTGGCTGATAGAATGGTATCTTATGCGCTTGCGTGAGTGCATAGACTGTGGACTTGGCCCGACCGAGAATCTTGCATGCTTCATCAATACCAATCATCTGTTCTACTTGTTGCTTGCTACAATGTTTCTGCAACGCTGCTACTGTACTTTGCAGCGTGTCAACTTTCTGAATCAGTTCAGAAATAGCCTGAGGCATTGCCTCGAATGTGATATTGTCCATAACTTTCTGGATTTTGATGTTTCGTGCTGCAAAGTTCTGTGGTTATTCTTTATCCTGATGGTTATTTCATAGATAGCCGCTTGTTTGTAAGCAATAACCGTAACCACATTCTTATGGTACCAGAGGCTCGTCTTTGGGAATATTCTCTATCGTACATCTGACGTAAGTGTCATTCATCTTTCGGTAGATTGTCTCCTCGTTGGTGTTTTCAAGAATCATCGGAAAAGCGTTCTTGATGAAACGACATGAAGCTCTACGGTCTAAGGCATCCAGGCGAGTCCACAGATTCCATATCAAGTGGTAGAAGTCAATAGGGCGAAGTCCTTTTGTGTAGTTAATGCCAATCTTAATGGGTGTGCATCTTATGATGCCACTGGCATACTCTTCAACCAAATGCAATAGTTGGGGCGTTAACTCCTCAGGGAAATATTGGGCAACAACCTTTTCTATGTATTCCTTGCATTGAGTAACGGCCATTTGTCGGTCTGTTTCTTTTGTATTAATTTCTTGCACAGGCAGAATATCATGCTTTTCTGTTATTATAGGCATAGAACTTTTGCTCGTGTCTTCAGAAACGATAGGCTTTCTTTTCGATAGCTTTTGCCTTGTCATTCCCTCCTTGCACACAGACAATAGAACTACATAAACAGAATAAGAGACAATGCCTTCAATGCCAATGGAACATACTCCCAAAACAATATGGCATTTCAATCCATTAACGACATAGATATATGAGATGGCGCAAATGAATAGCGTCATTATCAAGTAAATGTTGGTAGATACGAACTTTGTAATATTCATAATATGATGCGATTATGTGAGTTTTGTTGATACAAAGTTATCGGTCATCCAAGCAAAGAATAGAAAGAAATATCAGATAACAACCTTTTTGAGGGGTAAAAAGCAAATTTGGTTCTATTCAGAAGGTAGAATAGAACCAATAGAGAAAATCCAAAACTTTCGTCTTCAACCATAAAACTTGGACTTATAAAAGACTCAGGACAGCTTATTTCAAGGTAATCCTGTCAACCGTCTCACGTTTCTTGTCATTCACAAGGTCGGCATAGATTTGCGTAGTGGTGACATTCTTGTGTACAAGCATCTTGCTGACCGTATAAATGTCTGTACCTGAGGCAATCTGCAACGTAGCGTAAGTATGACGGAAGCAATGGAATGAGATATGTTTTTTGATACCGGCTGCTGCAATCCATTTGCGGAGTGGATAATTTACCATGCTTCTTGTGAGTCCACGAAAGACTTTACCTTCTGTGCGTTCACCACAGAGTTGCAGAGCTTCATCACTGATAGGGAGCATCGTTTCCGTGTCTGTCTTTTGTATTCGGATGCGGACGCAATAGCCAAGGTCGGGAGCCAACTGGATGTCATCCCATGCGAGATTGAGAATGTCGCTGATTCGCAGTCCTGTAAGGCAGGAGAACAGCGAGGCTTGTTTCAATACAGGGATGTCGCATGGAGTAGCAGCCAACTTCTTTAGTTCTTCTGAAGTGAGAAATTCCTTGCGCACATCATCTGTTTCAATCTTCTCCAAGAAATCGTTCACATTCTCCTTAATCATCTTTTCTCGATAGGCGATGTTGAGGAAACCACGGAATGTGGAATAATAACCAGCTGCCGAGTTCTTGCTGATTTTAAGATGAGCGAGTCGAAGTTGGTTTGCACCAAGTAAGTATTCACGGAACTTCTTGCAGAGGTCTACCGTTACCTCTCCACAAGTGCAATGGCCTTGCACGAAGTTGCTGAAGTGCTTGTACACAATATCCCATTTTTGGTCTTGCCCTCTACATTTCTTCTTATAGTAAGCGAGGAAGTCGCTCTTCATCTTCTCATGGTCAAGGAAATCAAATTTCTCGTTGATGAGCGAAGTGACTCTCATGCAGCGTATTGCTTCTGCTCGCTCAATCATCGAGCGGTTGAACTCGCGTTCTGCATCATTCCTTGGCTTGGCAAAGATGTAGATGCCAAGATATTCTCTGCGTGTCATCTTCATCGTTTCGGGATTGCGGATGGCAGGGTAGAAGTCAAGATACAAGGACAAGCGTCCATTGGTAATGGGGCGTCGGAGTAGCGACACCGTGGTACAGGTGTGATAGTGTGACATAATATCTTTCGTTTTGATGTTTTGTGATTGAATGTGCGTGCAAAGTAAGACGGTTATTTTTGAAGTGTCAGGTTATTAGTTAGATAACTGCAGACAAGTAAGATATAACCATAACCTTATCCCTTGATAGTCGGTGGAGCAAACAATTCGTCCAACTCTTTCTTGGACAACTTCACATACTTTCCTTCTTGTACCTTGGGAATGTTGTAGGTCTTCGAATAATGATAAAGCTGGTCGCGGGTGACATGAAACTTTGCCATCGCTTCCTTTATGGTGTAATATTGTGGCGTGTCAGGTTCTGCTATACCTTTGGCCATATCCACATGGCGTTTGGAGTAGAGCACTTCCTTCTTTATTCGCTTCTTGGGTATCTTGAAATTTGAAACAAAAGTATAGACGGCTGTTGTGGTCATGTTGAACTTCTCTTTTATGTCTGCCACAGAATACCACTCCGTGATGCTTGCGTCCACGGCTTTCTTGGCAAAGTAAGAATCTATATGTTTCTTGCTCCAATAAGACTTGCCACGCTGAAACACTTTCGGAAAAGTCTCGCTCTTGGCAATCTTGTACAACCCCGACTCGCTGATGCCATACTTCTGAAGAATTTCAGAGGTTGTGTAGAACTCGGTGATAGGTTGGCTTGATTTTCTTTTCCGTTTTTCGTGGTTGTCGTCAAGCATCACATCAATATCTTTTCTTTTAATGAGAGTAATACGAGTGCTAATGTGAGATGCTTTTAGCAAACCTTTATCAATAAGGTAATAGACATTACGAGTAGACAATCCCAATAGGACTGCCACCTCCTTGGGCGACAAAATTGTTTTGTCTCTGATTTTCTCAATAGGTCGGGTGTTTGTTTCATTTTCTATTGCGGCAATTCGTTGCTCTCGTCTAAATTGTTTGTAGGCTCTTGAATTGCACGTCTTGCTACAAAAACGTGTCGTAGACTTCCATGCGACAAACGTCTTCCCACAATACTCACATACTATGTGAATTTCGATTTTGCTTGCGGTCATTTTCTCAATTAGTTTGGTTAAACATGTTGTTACTTCCTCCTGTTAGACATCTTGATAAAGGAATAATCGTGAATGATAGCGCACCATTGTGAAATTCCTCCATCATCTTGCCCACGTTCAGAGTCTCTCTTTTCCCTTGCGGTACGAGAGAGGTACGAAAATAGACGCAAAAACGGTCACCATCGATTTTTATCGAGAGTGACCGCAAACAAGAAAAGCGCTCGGTGTGAGCGCTTTAACTAAAGAATGTGAGATTTGTTGAGTGTTCGTAACTGGCAATCACTTGCCCACGCAAAAGTGACTGAAAATGTTTCCTAACACCTCGTCGGTCTGTATCTCACCACCTGTGATCTCGCCGAGATGATAAAGACAGCTGCGGAGGTCCTGACTCACAAGGTCGGTGGGGAGGGATGAGCGTAAGCCGTCAAGCACACGAACGATGTCGGCATGTGCAGCACGAAGCGCCTCTATGTGACGTATGTTGCTCACAATCACGTCGTCCTCCGATTCGGTGGCTAAAGAGAATGATTGGCTTAACAGCTTTCGCAACTCTTCTATACCTGCTCCTGTCTTGGCTGATATGCTTAAGCGCTTTATCGTTGAAGACATTTCTGATGTTAAAAGCTCTTGTGATGAGAAATCAGAGAGGGTAGAGGATATAGGAACGGCAGATGACGTTGCGATGAGGTCACACTTGTTATAAACAAGAATGAGAGTCTTGTCTTTGCACAAGGGAACAACTCTTGGGGCGAGTTCCTGTAGTTGTTTATCAGCACATGTGGCATCGAGAAGAAGAAGCACTATCTCAGCCTGTTGTGTCTTCTTTATGGTGCGTTCTATGCCTATGCTTTCTATCTTATCGTCTGTGTCTCTTATGCCTGCTGTGTCTATGAAACGAAACAGTTGACCGTCAATGGTCACGGTGTCTTCTATGACATCGCGTGTGGTGCCGTGAATGTCGCTCACAATGGCTCTCTCTTCGCCCACAAGAAGATTGAGGAGTGTCGATTTGCCTGCATTTGTCTCGCCGATAATGGCCACGGGTACGCCGTTTTTTATGGCGTTGCCTTGCTTGAAAGAGCTAATCAAGCGGTTGATGACGTGCTCTATCTTGTCGGCAATGGTCACGAGCTCTGCACGGTCGGCAAACTCGAGGTCTTCATGGTCGGAGAAGTCTAGTTCAAGCTCCATTAGTGAGGTAAGGTGCAAGAGCTTGTCGCGCAAGGCAGACAACTCTTTGCTGAAAGATCCTCGCATCTGGTTCATTGCCATGCGATGAGAGGCGGCTGTGTTAGAGGCTATAAGGTCTGCCACCGCCTCGGCTTGCGACAGGTCCATCTTGCCGTTGAGAAACGCTCGTTGCGTGTATTCGCCTGGGCCTGCTGCCCTGCATCCGTTCTGAATGAGCAGTTGCATGACTTGCTGAAGAATGTAGGCTGAGCCGTGGCACGATATCTCTACAGAGTGTTCGCCTGTGTAAGAGTGAGGGGCGTGAAAAATGCTTACGAGCACCTCATCAACGGCCTGTCCTTCCGAACCTATAATATTGCCAAAGGCGAGGGTGTAAGCTTTTCGTTCTTCGAGCTTTTTGCCTTGCTTTCCATCGCGGCTTGTGGCGGGTACGAAGATGCGGTCGGTTATGGTTATGGCCTGTGGTCCGGAAACACGAATAATGCCGATGGCACCGCCAGAGGCGGTGGCAACGGCACATATTGTATCAGATGATAAGTGAATGTTCATTTATAAGGGTTTTAGATGCGGTCAAGCACCAGTTTTATGAGATCATCGATATGGTTCTTGTAGCTTGTGTCGGCCTTTCCTGCACGACGGTTGGCTATTACCATGCAAGCTGTTGTGGCTCGATGGCCCATAAGGCGTGCCAAGCCTGCAAGGGCTGAGCTCTCCATCTCAAAGTTGGTTATGCGATGGCCTTGATACTCGAAGTCTTCTATCTTTTCATTCTGGTGAGGGTCTGTGAGAGGCACACGGAGCTGACGGCCCTGAGGTCCGAAGAAGCCTCCACATGCCACGGTCACACCGCGCACCATGTCTTTCTGAGCTATGCGTTCCACCATCTCCTCGTCGGCATGTATGACATAAGGTGCCGGCATGCACATGTTGCCGCTCCAGCCAAGATGGTTGAGAAGGGCGCGTTCAAAGGGCAGGTCACACACGGCGTTGCGTCCGGCATAGAAATTGAGCAGACCATCGAAGCCAACCGATATTTCTGAGCAGATGAATGTGCCTTCGGGTGTGAACGGCTGCAATCCACCACAGGTTCCTATGCGCACGATATCGAGCTGACGAAGCTCGGGTTTTAATGTGCGTGTTTTGAAGTCGATATTTGCCATGGCGTCAATCTCGTTCATCACAATGTCTATGTTGTCGCATCCTATGCCTGTAGATATAACGGTTATGCGCTTCTCTTTGTATGTGCCTGTTATGGTGTGAAACTCACGGCTTTCGATGTCGCACTCTTTGGTGTCGAAATGAGAAGCTACGAGGGCTACACGTCCAGGGTCGCCGACCAGTATCACCTTGTCGGCAAGATGTTCGGGTGTGACATGTAGATGGAAGATGCTTCCATCCTTATTGATAATCAGTTCTGATTCGGCAAAATATTTTTCCATAGTGTGTTAGTAAAGTTGTTGGTTATTATTGGTTGTTTTCAATGTTTCTTATTTTTTTTGTTAGACTGATGATGTTGTTTATAGCCGTCTGCTGTGCCCGCTCATTGGCCATTATGGTCTGTGTGAGCTGCACTTTGCTTGTACCGTTAACCTTTCTGAAGCTCATGCGTTGTTCATCGAGTGCTTTGTTAATGTTGTTAAGCTTGTCGCGTTCTGCAAGCAGCTGTGCATAGAGCTGTTTGCTCTCTTCGCTTTTGAAGCTGTCAGCATCGTTGTAAGCAAGCTCGTCGTTCACGATGAACGTCTGTTCTGTAGCGTGTGTGGCGGCGTTTGCAGATATGCGCATCGTCTTGAGCTGTTTCAAAGCTTCGTTGCGCTTTTGCGGCGAGGCCCATGTGTCGCGTATGTGTGTGAGCTGAGCCAGCTGCTTGAGCGCTTTTTCGTCATAGTTGTCAGCATCATAGTTTTCGCGGTTCTTTGCCAGTTTGATGGTGTAAATGCACACTTTGCCCTCGGGCTGTCGGCGCGTTGTTGCGAACCAAGCAAAACTGTTCACGTCGTCCTCAACATACAGGTAGTCGTCGCTATGCGAGTTGATTGGCAGTCCCACATTCTCTGGCTGAAGAAATTTTCCTTCATCCGGATCGTAACGTGTCATAAAGATGTCATAGCCTCCCAATCCGTCGTCGGCTTTAGCTGCAAAGAAGAAGGTCTCGCCGTCTGATGTCATGAACGGATAGTTGATGTGTTTCATGTCTGCTCCCAAGCCTTTTATCAACTGTGGCGCGCTCCATATAGAGTTGAGCTTCTCCCGACAATAGAGTTTTGATGTTCCCGTGGTGTCGGTTTCTGCATAATAACATTTGTTTTCGAAGCCGTTGACATAGACGTATGTTTCGGGCAAGGTCTTGTCGTGGAAGAAGCTGTTGTAGGGTACAATCTTCCCAAGATCAGGTGTGAGCGCTATTGTGCTGAGGGCCTGTGTCTTGTCCACGACCACGCTGTCGACCACAAACAGACGTTGTGTGTTATCGAGCATCTCCTCAAAAAGTTTGTTTTGTTTCTCTTTCTGTATGGCTTCAGCTGTCATTGGCTTTGGTGCAACCTTCTTGCTCCTTCTTTGGGCGGTTGCGCTTAAAGAGGAAGCGAGCAAAAGCATGGCTGCTGCAAATTTTATGTTTATCATAATTTCACTTGTGTTTTGTTCTTTCTTATTATGGAAAATGGTATTATATCGTCCTGATTTGTAATGAACCTTACGATGCTGTTATTTCACTCTAATCACTCTAATGCCGAGGTTTGACGGATGCTTCTTCATGTACGCATAGAGCGTTTGTTTGTCGTCAATGACCTTATGGTCGAGCGACGAGGCGTTCATTAGATGAAGCTGTCCGTCCTTGTGCCACACGGCGTAACCTACATGAGATATTTCCAGGCCGGTTTTCTTTGTCACAAGGGCCAGAATGTCGCCGTCCTTAACCACCTTGCGCAGCTGCTTCGGCTTGTTAAGCATGGATGTAGGGATGTAACGCACGGTTTTTCCGCTAACCGCCTTCTCTGCTTTCGCTATTTCCTTTATATATTGCGCGTTGCCTTTGAGCATGGGATAGCGGTCGGCATGGGTGCTCATGAAGTTGGCCATGATGGTTTGTTTTGCCGTGAAGGGTGGATTTGGGGCTTGCTGTTCCTGAACTATCCCTTTCTTTGTGTTGTCCTCAATCCATGTAGAGAAATAGTGTAGACGTGATGGATAAGACACCTTTCCGCCAGCATATCTTATCTTTTGTATGTTAGAGCAGAAGTCGGCGAAACGTGTTGTCTTGTTCTGTACGCACAGATGCATGGCAAGCACGTTTTCAACGAACGTTGTGCAGTCGAGCTGCATGGTGTTTATGACGAGTTTTTCTGTCTTGCCTTTCTCCAGCGTTTGTGCCACATAAGGCACGCCGAGGAGCTGGCGGCCAATGTAGACGATGGTGTTTGTTCCAGCAGGTTGACTGGATGCTTGCTTCATTATCTTCTCGGCTCTTATGCTGTCGGTCTTTGTATATATTCGTTTTGTTGCGTTTATGTTTTGTAGAGATAACGCTGCGAAAGCGAAAAGTAAAATTGCTTTTTTCATATTGGCAAAAATGGTTTATATTTAAGAAAATAGTTTTATGTTTCGTTAATTTTTATCGTTTACAGAAATTGAAGCCTACATAAATGTTGAGGTTTCCAAAGAAGTTGTTTGTAGAAAACCGCTTCTTGCTGTAGTTGTAAGAGTGTAAGATGGTGCTAGCTCCAGCGTACCATCGGTTGTTGTTCCACACTATTCCGAAGCGTCCCACACCATCGAGATTGAAGTTGTGAATGTCAAAATTTTTGAAATTAAATTCCGACTTCTCTCCCTCACCCATGGTTTTCTTGTAGCCCAAGGCTAAGGAAAGCGATGTGGCAAAGAGCCATTGTGGAGCGAAGGCAAAGTTGTATGCATAGCCTCCAGACACAGATATGTCTGTATATTTGACCTTTCCCATGCCAAGCTCGCTGTCTGTAGGTATGCTTGAAGCATCTGGTCCTAAATGGTCATGTATAAGGGTGTTAAGCTTCTCAATGTCAATATCGAGCGAGTGTTGCGTGTAACCTATTCCCAACAACGCCGATCCACAGCTTCGCTTCTGCATGGTGCTTTGGCTGAAGGCTGCCGGATAAGAAAACCTGCGATGGTTGAAGATGTAATAGAGGTTAAAACCTTTGATACTTACGTTCAGACCATCGTAAGAGACGTTGCGTATGGGCGATGTGTCGATGTCGCCAGACAGGGTCATGCGGCGAATGCGATAATCATTGCCCGTCTTTCGATAGAATAGATCTATGCCTATTTGTGAACTGTAGAGACTGAGGTCAAACTCTTTTTTCTTCTTGCTGGCACTTAGGTTGTTGAGGTCCAAGGTGTAGCCAAGGAAAACCCAACGCCATCCGAAATAGGGGCCGAGCTTTACAGAAGGCTTTGGGGCGAAAGTAACGCTCGTGTCGTGCTCGGTGGTCAGACGGTAAACCTCGTATGTATTTGTGTTTTGGAGCATTACGGTATAATTGTAATGTTGTGGTTCAATATAGGTCGTGTCGACACGACTAAACTCTTTCACAAACTCGTACAGGCTGTGCCCCACGCGCTTGAACAGTCCGCGACGTTTGGGCACAGAGTCGCATTCTTCTGTCTGTGCCGCGGCTTTAGGGCAAAAGCACAGAAGAGATGCCACAAAGACCATTACAGTCGTCAGCTTGTTCATTTATTTTTTTCTTTTTAAGTTTAATAAAATTGTTTGTCTTGTTTTGCACAAGTTTTTTACAGCTTGCCCAGAATGCGGTCCATCACCCAGTTTACGGGTGTGGCACTCACGCTTCTACATTGGCACACACCTATGCCTTGCAAATCTTCTATTACCGATTTGATTATAGGAAGTTGCACATAAGGCGGGTTTGGCACAGTTATGCTTACGGCCCCTTCGGTTGTTATAAGACGTATGGGGTTGTAGGTATAGACTGAGAAGCTGAGCGTGCCTTTCTCACCGATAATCTCTATGCAGTCTTGTTTTGCACTCTGGTGTCCAACGAAGCACCATGAACCGCTGCCAGGCAGACCGTTCTCGAAGAGGAAACATGCGCTTATAGAGTCTTCTGCCTTATAGAGGTGTGCTCTGTTAGCACAATAACCATGCGCCTTTACAATCACGCCGAAAAGATCTTGTATGAGATCCAGCTGATGCGGGGCTAGATCATAGAAATAGCCTGCTCCAGCGATGTCAGGCTGTAAGCGCCATGGGAGGTTAGGCCCGCTGTTATAGTCGAGGTCGCGTGGTGGAACGGAGAATTTAATCTGCACGTTCATAACGTTGCCAATGCGTCCCTCGTTTATTATCTGCTTTATTTTTTGAAAGTAGGGCAGATAGCGACGATAATAGGCCACGAAACAAGGCACGCCCGTCTGCTCGCTTATGCGGTTTATGCGTGCGCAGTCTTCATAGCTCGAAGCCAACGGCTTCTCCACATACACGGGTTTGCCCGCCTTCATGGCCATGATGGCAAAAGTGGCGTGACTCGATGGTGGCGTGGCAATGTATATGGCATTTACCTCAGGATCATCGATTAGCTCCTGTGGGTCTGTGTACCATTTTGGAATATTGTGTCGCTCAGCATACGATTTTGCCTTGTCTTTGCTTCGGCTCATTACTGCAACAACCGACGAACCTTCGACCTCGTTAAACGCTGGTCCCGACTTCTTCTCTGTAACCTCGCCACAACCTATAAACCCCCATTTTATAGTTTTCATTTTCTTTCTGTTTTTTATTGAAGCTTTTAGCAAATTATCACTTGTGCGCTAAAGCTGTTTCTGCTTGCTTGGTTCTGTCACTCTATAGACGTGAAACCTGCTTTACACCCTTCACCATGCGTAGCTTCTTCAGCAATTGCTCCAGGCGTGACGTGTCGTCAAGCAGCACCACGAGGTTACCGCTAAACAAACCGTCCTTGGTGTCTATGTTTATGGACCTCATGACAATTTTTTCTTCCTTGGAGATAATGCTTGTTACGTTGTTCACGATACCAAGGTCGTCATTGCCTATTATGCGTATGGTTATGGCATATTGAGATGAGCCCTTGCCGCTCCAACGTGCTTTCACTATGCGGTAGCCGAAGCGCTTACGCAGCTCCGTGGCGTTAGGACAGTTTTCACAATGAATCTTTATTCCGCCGTTTATGGTCACAAACCCAAAGATTGGGTCGCCATAGATGGGATGACAACATTTGGCAAGCGAATAGTCGATTCCTTTAAGGTTACTGTCTATCACGAGTACATCGTCGTTGCCCTTAGCAATGGCATCATCGGGATTCTCGTAGTTAAATTCGTCTGCCGACCTCACAGGACCGTTCGTGTTGGCGTTGTCGTGATCTCTAATCTCCACATACTGGTCAATGACGGCGTTCACGTCGAGCTTCTCGTCGGCAATCTGCTTGTAAAAGTCGGATACCTCCTTGAACCCCAACTTCTTTATGAGGTGTTGCATGGTGCTGTCTTCAAGCTCAATCTTGCGGTTCTTCATCTTACGGGCTAGTGTCTCCTTGGCAAACAGTCCGTCCTTGACCTGTGTCTCCTTAAGAGCCAATTTTATCTTCGCCTTGGCACGACTTGTCTGAACAATATTAAGCCAGTCGAGCTTCGGCTTCTGCGTGCTCTGCGTAAGAATCTCGATGGTGTCGCCCGAGTGTAGCTTCTCGCGCACAGGCACAATGCGCCCGTTTATGCGTCCGCCAACACATTTGTTTCCCACGCCCGAGTGGATGTGGTAAGCAAAATCGAGCACGGTCGCTCCCTTAGGAAATTTCAGCAGGTCACCCTTGGGTGTGAACACAAACACCTCGTCCTCATAGAGTTCCATCTTAAACTGGTCCATGAGCTGCAGGTCGTCGTTGGCTTCTAGAGCTGTGCGTATGTTGTTGAGCCACTCGTCAATGCCGCTTTCACCCTTAATACCCTTGTAACGCCAATGAGCTGCCAGTCCACGTTCCGCGATCTCGTCCATGCGCTCGGTACGAATCTGCACCTCCACCCATTTTTTCTGTGGTCCTAGTACGGTTATGTGCAAGCTCTCGTAGCCGTTCGATTTCGGCACGGAGAGCCAGTCGCGCAGACGCTTGGGGTTAGGCTGGTACATGTCGGTCACAATAGAGTATACTTGCCAACATTGCATCTTCTCTTTCTCCAATGGCGAGTCGAGAATTATGCGTATGGCGAAGAGGTCGTAGATGCCTTCAAACTCGCAACGTTGCTTCTTCATCTTCTGCCAGATAGAGTGAATGCTCTTGGTGCGGCCTTTCATGTGAAACTTCAGGCCAGCTTTTTCCAGTTCTGCCTGTATAGGGCCAATAAACTGCTCTATATAAGCGTCGCGAGCCTGTTTCGTGGCGTTGAGCTTGTCTTTAATCATGTAGTAGGCATCGTGCTCAAGATACTTCAAACTGAGATCTTCGAGCTCACTCTTCAGCTTATACAGACCGAGCTTGTGAGCGAGTGGGGCATAAAGGTAACTAGCCTCTTGGCTCACCTCCATTTTTGCTTCTTCGTTCTCTGTGTCCCGAATCTGTCGCATGAGATTCACGCGGTCAGCAATCATTATAAGAATAACGCGCATGTCCTCGGCAAAGGAGAGCAACAGGTTTCTGAAATTCTCGCTTTCAATAACAGGGTTCTTGCTGTAGAGCTCATGAATGCGCACCAGTCCGTGAATTATGAGGCGCACACTCTCTCCAAACATTGCTCCTGTTTGTTCTATGCTTAGATGTCCGTTTATGACCATGCCGTAGAGCAATGTGGCAATTACGGCATCTCGTTTCAAGCCAATCTCGTTCACGGCAAGCTCAGCCGTTTGAAAACCAAACAGCAAGGGGTTTAACCCAAACACGTCTCTATGTAGCTTGCCCTCATCAAGCGTAGCTTTCATGAGCGACATTATTTTTGTCTCATCATCGAGATATAGAGTCTTGCCAATGGTGTCTTTCAGTCTCTTGGCAATATCTATGATCTGTTCTTTTTCTAAAGTTGTAAATTCCAATTTCTTTTCCATAGACCTTGGTTTAAACTAATACTATTCTACAAAGTTAAGGAAAAACCATGAAACGAACGATTTTATTTTTCTTTTTTTGTTTTTTATTAGTTTTTTGTTCGCTTATCATTCATCGTTTATCTTGCGTTCTTTGGCTCGTTTCATGCTGAACAGACAATTTTTATATGACAACCATAAATAAAGAAACAAGCTTATGGTCAGGGCCTTTGCCTCTGCTATAAGCTTGTTCCTTATCCGTTTGTAGTTGTCTGTCTGCAGCCTACACATTCAGCGAAAGAAAACATAAGGTTTTCCGTTTCTGTGTTTTCAAGTTTTTTCAGTATGAAGGAAGAGTTACCACAAAGTCGGCGCTTGGTGTGTGTTCCTTCTTTATGACCTCAAGCATTTTCGATAGAATGTCGGGATGGATGGAGGCTACGTCGTGATCTTCGTGAAGGTCGGTGACGAGGTTGAAGAGATGGGGCTGACCTTTCTCAACAACCAGTTTCCAGTTGCCCATGCGCACACCAATCTGGTCGGTTTCATGAAACTCCCAATATAGATAGTCGCGGTGCTTCTGAGCGGCGTCGTTGCCAAGGAGTGTAGGAGCTATAGAAATGCCGTCGAAGCCATCGCCAGGCAAGCACTTGTTGATGTAACGCTTTGCAAACTGCTTTATGCCCACAAGGTCGCAGAACGTTGGCATGATGTCGTAGAATGCAAAGGGTGTGTCGTTGACCGACGAGGCCTTGATGTGACCAGGCCACCACACAATGAATGGAATGCGTATGCCGCCCTCGTAACATTGACGCTTCAATCCCTTCAGTTTGCCGTCGCGTCCGAAGAATTCGGGGTCAGCACCTCCCTCTTCATGAGGACCATTGTCGGAGGTAAAGAAGACGATGGTGTTCTTGTCAAGCCCCTTCTCGCGAAGCTTGTCGAAGATCTCGCCCACATATTGGTCAAGACGGGTTATCATGGCAGCAAAATGGGCATGGGTGTGGGTTACAGAGTTGTAACGCGAGTCTTCCCAACCGCCCCATGTTTTGTCGTTAAAGAACTTTTTCTTGTAGCTTTCCAAAAGTGAGTCGTCCGGCTGTGCGAGCTCGGCGTGTGGCAAGGTGTAGGTCAGGAAACCAACAAAGGGTTGAGAGGCATCCTGACGGTCGATCCATTGCAACGCCTTGTCGTGTATTATATGTGCCGAGTATTGCTGTCGCTTGAAATACTCTTTGCCAAACATGGGGTGCTGTATGTTCTGCTCCAAGACCTCGCGCACCACGGCTGTGTCGCCCAACGCCTTGCTGAAGCGGTTTAGGAAGTTGGGATAGTAGAGATGTGCTTGAAACTGACAAATGTAGCCGTAAAACTCGTCTACGCCGCGCTTGTCGGGTGTGGAGGCTGAACCTTCGTATCCGCCTGCCCATTTGCCGAAGAGTCCTGTTGTGTAGCCTTGGTCTTTGAGCATCTCTGGCAGAATTTTATGTTGCGGGTCGTAGGGCTCTTGTCCCACGATGGCGTAATCTTCGTTTTCGCCATATTTTACCATGGGAACACCACGCCAATATTCTTTGTTTCCACGCACATGAGTGTGGCCTGTGTGCTGACCTGTCATGAGCGTAGCGCGTGATGGTGCCGACACGGGAGAGCCAGCATAGGCTTGCGTGAAGCGCATTCCTTCGCGTGCCATCTGGTCCAGGCAAGGGGTGTTGATGAAGGGCTGACCATAGCAAGCAATATCGCCGTAGCCCATGTCGTCGCACATTATAAAAAGAATGTTGGGACGGTCGGCCGCGTCTTGGGCAAAGAGCGAGATGGGCACCATCTGTAAGGCTACTATGGCCAGGTGCGAATGGGTGGTTTGCATAATGTTGGTTTTTGTTATATGATTATCTTGTTGTCTTATCATGAAGAGCGAGAAATGAGAGGGTCGTTGTTGTTAAAGAACGATTGTTGCTGCTAATGAGAATTGTTCACAAATGTAAGAAAAGCCAAAAGGGGGCGCCCACTATGTGGCACCCCCATGGGCATGATATGAATAGATTGCCTATGAAAAGTGGTCTATCATAATTGTTGCTTCAAGAAATGATAATAATAATTATCATCTCTTCTATCTCTTCAGGTTAGGATTCTTTTCAACCTCATCAGTAGGATAAGGACAGTAGATGGTAATGCCTTCAACCCAGTTGGTATTGCTAATGGCTACACTCTCCTTAGCCTTATACTCCTTACCATTGGCATCAACGTGCACAACGATTTCGGGGTTCTGAACGCGATAGTCGAAGTTCTTCTTCAGCTCGTTCATACGCAGCTCATCGGCGCGGCGAGTAACCATCTGTGTCCACTGTCCAGCAACCTCCCATCCGTGTTCGATGTAGCAAGCCTCGGCCAACTGATCGGCGTTCATGGCGTCGATGTTAACCTTTGTACCATTGCTCAAGGTAACGTTCATATAGTCGGTAACGGCACGCTTGCGAACATCCTTCAAGCACTTCTTAGCGAAGGTAAGGTCAGCAGCACCCGAGCGAGCAGCGCTCTCAGCATACCACAGCAGCACCTCTGAGTAGCGTACGAGGCGATGACGACGACCGTTGGTCATGTTCATATAGTTAGGCTTGGTGTAATCGTAAGGTTCTTCCAGCTGTACCCATGCGTTGCCTTCAATACAGTTTACAGTATAGACGGAGAACATGGGGTGATATTCGGCCACTTTCTTTTCGCCCTTATCGTTGAGTTCCCACCAGTCGCACATACCAGTGATGGTAGCATCTTTCTGGAAGGTGATTTTAGGAGCATAGATAGCGTCTTTACGAGGTCCTTCGGGGAAGCGCTTCCAGAAAGCAATCTCACCCCAAGAGTCGCCCCAACCACCATCGCCGAGGCTCTCGAAACGGTTACAAGAAGTGAGCTCCGAGTCGTGATCCCAAGAACCGCAGTTCCAGTTGTTGTCAATACCCACGAGTGTTTCCTTGTTATAGTTGTGGCCCATTGAGTAAACATGGCTCCAAACGGGGTCTACATAGAAACCGTATGTACCGTTGTTATCAATCACCTGCTTAGCCTTATCAGCAGCAAGCTTATAATATTCGGTACCCTTGTTCAGCGGATAGCCAGCCATCGCCATATACACGGCCGAGAGCGTAGCCTGTGAAGCCTGTTTGGTAATCCAAGCGTCAATGCCATCGTGATGACGCGGAGCCTCTGAGTAAGAGGTAGGCAACAGGTTCTCGGCTTCTTGCAAGTCTTTTACAATCTGTGCATAAACAGCGTCAACGCTTGATGGAGCCATGGTTTGCAGCTCGTTAGCAATCTCTGTTGTTGAAGCGGTCTTCAAGATTAGTGGCACAGGACCAAACACGCGCACGAGGTAGAAGTAGCCATAAGCACGCCAGTAGAGAGCGTTGCCCAGCGCCTCAGCATAAGTTTCTTTTGCCAGTGTGGTCTTTGCAGCACCATCAATGATAAAGTTGGCAGCCTTAATCATGTTATAGTGCAGGTTCCAGGCATCGGTAACGCCCTTGTTACCACCATCTGAACCGAAGGCGTCGAGGGCAGCCACAGCTTGCTTGTTTGATGCAGGGTTAGCTGTCATATCGTCGCCTTGCCACTGTGGGTACATGGGATTCGTCCACGACTGTGTTTGGTTAATTTTCTCGTAAAGAGAGTTAGTTGCCAGGTCAAAGTCTTGTACAGCTGAGAAATAAACATCGCCTGACAATACGCCCTTGGGTTTCTCCTCAAGGAAATCGCTACAAGAAGTAAGCACCGATGCAGCGAACAGGCAAGCATAAAATATCTTAGATTTCATATTGTTTCGTTTTTTTGTAATGAATGATTTTGATTTTTAGAAGCTCAAGCGTACGCCGAAGGTGAAGGTACGGGGATTAGGATAAGCACCCATGTCGATACCGTTGTTGTTGTCGACGTTTGCATCAGAGAAGGCGATACCAGCGGGGTCGATACCCTTGTAGCCAGTGATGGTGAAGAGGTTCTGAGCCGAGAATGAGAGACGTACATCGGCAAACTTCATCATTGAGCGAGGCAGTGTGTAAGCTACGCTGATGTTCTCGCAACGGAAGTAGTCGGCGTTCTCAAGCCACTTAGACGAGTTGCCATAGCTCTTGCCCTTACCATAAGTAGGCATGGTTATACCAACCTGTGAGAAGTAGTCTTTATCAGTAACAAAAGGTGAAGCACCAGGTGTGCTGTTCATTGAGTAACGCACAAGGTTCAAACGCTTAGCACCAAAGGCGCCATTGAAGAAGGCGTTGAATTCCCAGTTCTTGTATGTGATGGCGTTGTTCCAACCTACGGTTACATCGGGGTTAGCGTGTCCGAGCACGAAGCGGTCAGTATCCTTGTTAGGATCAGCGGTTTTTGTGCCATCAGCCTTGTAGTACATATCAACAAAATGTCCGTCAGCGTTCTTCTCTACACCTGCCCACTTGAAGCCATAGAATGTACCAATGGCCTCACCCTTGGTGATGATGGTACAGGGGTCAACCGATCCAGCCGATGGTTTCTCACCATAAAGACGTGGGCTCTGAGCGGTAAGCTTCGTAACCTCGTTCTTCAGGTAGCTGGCATTGATGGTGGTTGTCCACAGGAAGTCTTTAGTCTGAATAACGTGTGCTGTAACGTTCACGTCAACACCCTTGTTGCTAACCTCACCAGCGTTTGACCAGTATTTAACATCGCCCGAAGACATTGTAGGTTTCTGGATAAGCAGCGCGTCAGTAGTTTTCTTTGAGAAGAAGTCGATACCCAGGTTCAAACGTCCTTTCAGCAAGCCGAGGTCGATACCGAAGTCAAGCTGATGCACCTTCTCCCATGTCAGGTCAGGAGTGCCGAGGTCGCCAATCCAGTAACCAGTTGTGCTTGAGCTCATACCATAGTTGAAGCTTAAGGTAGAGAGGCCACCGAGGGTAGAATAAGGAGTGATGTCTTGGTTACCAATTACACCATAGCTGGCGCGAACCTTCAAATACTCGATAGCATTTTTCAGAGGCTCAAAGAACTTTTCGTTTGAAACAGTCCATGCAGCAGCAATAGAGGGGAAGTAGCCCCACTTCTTGTTTTGGAAGCGGCTTGAACCATCAGCACGCAACGTACCGGTAAGCATATAGCGGTCAGCATAGTTGTACATTACACGTGCTACACCTGAGAGCATAGACCACTTTTGATAGCCGTTGCTGGCGTCGCGCGAAGCGGCATCCTTAACGTTCCAATAGCCCAGCAGCTCGTGCACCATGTTGTCGCCTTGGATACCCATGAGGCGTGTTTCGTTGCTGGCAGCCTCCCATACACCTGTAGCTACGAGGTTGTGGTCGCCCCACTTGCCTGCATAGGTAAGGTTGTTGGTGCTCTGCAGTGCCAATACCTGGGCGTTGCTGTTGGTCATAGATGTAGAACCCATCACATACTTAGATCCCATGGTGTAGGTCTTATAGTCGTTATAATCGACAGCATTGGTTGTGGTGAAGGTAAGACCCTTGGCAATGTTAAACTTCAGGTCGACATGTCCGTTCACCATGGTGCGGTTACGGTCGTTCTTATTCTCGTGAATCAAGCCCCACGGGTTTTTCTCGATACAGTTGAAGGGGTCGTTGTTGTAAGCGCCGTTAGCGTTACGAACATCCATAGCAGGCGAGAAGTTTAAGCCCACCCAGATGGGGTTGCTTTGGTGCTGACCAAAGCTTGCAGCGCCGCTATTTTCGGTGCGTGAGAGGTTAGCATCGGCAGTAAGCTCAAGCCAATCGAACAGTTTGTTATGAATGTTCAGCTTCACAGCATAACGCTTCGACTGTGTGTCGCGTACCACACCCGTCTGATCCATGTAGTTGGCCGAGAAGTAGGTCTGAGTGTTCTCGTTACCCTTTGATACAGCCACCTTATAGTTCTGTGTTACACCTGTGTGCAGGAGCTGATCCATCCAGTCAACGCCCTTGTCCTTGCCACTGATATAGTCGGCCACACGTGCCTGTTCGATACCCTTATACTGTACCAATGCCTCAGCATACTCTTTTGTGCTCATAACCTCAGGCAGGTGATAAGCGTTAGAGAAGCCGAGCGAAGCATCAAACGTTACCTGTGTAGCGCCAACCTTACCAGTCTTGGTCTGCACCATCACAACGCCATTGGCACCACGAGCACCATAGATGGCGGTTGAAGAGGCGTCTTTCAGTACCTGAATGCTCTGAATGTCTTCAGGGTTGATGCCCTCAAGACCTGTCTCGCGTACGATACCGTCAACAACATACAGCGGGTCGTTGCTCTTGTTTACCGAGCTGGCACCACGCACACGAATCTTCATCGCACCACCAGGCACACCTGAAGATGTGACCTGCACACCTGACATACGGCCGTTCAGCGCGTCCTCAACGCGAGCCACGGGCTGGTCCTTGAAGCTCTTGCTGTCCATCACGGAAACCGATCCTGCCAAGTCGGCCTTCTTTACGGTACCGTAACCAATGACGATTGTTTCTTCGAGCATGCTTGCGTCGTCCTCCATAGTGATGTTAAGAGGCGCGCCTGTCCATGTGATTGTTTTGGTCTTGAAGCCGATAGAAGAGATTGTCAGCTTTGCCCCCTTAGACACATTGGCAAGCTTGAAGTTGCCGTCAATGTCGGTCACCGTACCGCCAGATTGTCCTTCCACACGAATGGTAGCGCCGATAAGGGGCTCGCCTGTTGCGTCAAGAACTTTACCTGTGCAAGAATTGTCTTGCTGCATAGCGGTAGCAATAATGCTGTGGCTTGCCAACGCTGGAACGGCACATATAGGCGACAGGGCGCCCAAGAGAGCCGCGAAATAAAGATTCACTCTTTTGTTCATAGGTTTTTGTTGTTTTACTATAGTTGTTTATTAAAATGGTTATTTCCTTATTTTTAGATTTCGGATAAGCCTCTTCGAATGTTTTGTTGCTTTAGCTTCGTTTGTTTCTTCGAATTGGCTTCTGCGATAGGGACTGGGATGTTTATTATATAGTTGTTTGTTGTAATTTCATTATGGTCTTGGTCAGCTATGGTTGCGTGTTTTTAGGCACACAACAAGCTTGTGACAGTCGCGCATCTTCGGCTTCGACTTTGTTCTGAAGCTTCGTATCTTCTTTTCAAGAAGAGTTTTTCCTTCGCCTTGTCGAGCCGAAGAATACGCTTGTCACCTTTTAAAATAGCTTAAACCTTTAAATAGCTTTTAACCTTCTAATAGTTTAAAACTTGTTTTTTCTTTTAAGTTGTCTTCGCCATTAGGAATTTTTGTTTCGTATCACTTAGCTTAAATGTTTTTTGTTTCCTTCAGGTAAAGCATGTTGTTGACAGATTTACTACAGTTGTTTTTAAGTTTATGTTCTTTTTATTTCGGAGTTTCGTGTCGGGATTGGTTCACGCTCTCATTTACAGATCAGTCTGTAACGCGCCATCAGGCATGCTCCTAACACGCCAGCCTTGTCGGTAAGCGTTGAAGTCACAACCTTCGAGTCTTCGTTCATGATGTTCAGCGAGTAGCGTTTGATACCCATTCTCACTGGAAGGGTCAGATAATCGCCTGTCACAGAGAGCTCACCACCAATGACCAACATCTCAGGATTGAAGACGTTTATCATGCTTGCCAACTGTTTACCGAGTTCATCGGCCACCTGTTGCAGGGTCGCAAGACTTAAAACATCTTCTTTTTCTATGGCATCGAGCACATCTTTAAAAGTTAGCTCTTCATGACGATTAACAACTTTGTCGGAAAGAACCGACTGTTTGCCTTGCAGCAGAGCTTCTGTCAGCTTGCGTTTAAGAGCGCGTCCTGAGGTTTCGGTCTCAATGCAGCCTATCTTGCCACAATGACAGATGATATTATTGTTGTAAGCAGGGTTATGGCCAAACTCGCCCGAGTAGCCCGACTTGCCATAATAGAGCTTGCCGTCAATTATTATTCCAATGCCTATTCCCCAGCATACGTTCACAAAAATCACGTCTTTCAAGCCTCGGCAACTGCCTTTTATAAACTCGGCATAAGTCATGCTTCGTGTATCGTTCTCTATGCAGACTGGTAGGTCGATCATCTTAGATATGCGGTCGGTCAAAGGCTCGTCGTTAAAAGAGAAGATAGTGTAGGTCTTACCCTCATGAGCGTTCACGCGCTCTGCAATGTTTACACAGACGTTCAAAATATCCTCGCGCTTAACTGGCAGACTGTCTATAAACTGGTTCAGAATCTGCCCCATCTGCTCAAGATTGTCGACAGTGTTCTCATAGTGGTAAGGCACGCTGGTCTTATCCACTATAGGGTGGCCGCAGAAATCGGTTGCTGTGAGGGCAAGATGGCTCATCTCTGGGTTGGCTCCTATAAAATAGCCTGCCTTGGGATTGAGATCGTAGAGCATCGGTATGCGCCCAGTAGAGGTTTCTTTCTTTCCCACTTCCTTAACCAGACCATGGACCATAAGATCGTTTAAAGCTGCTGCTGCGGTTGGAAGACTTACATCTATATTTTTGGCAATGTCCGAGACAGTGGAAGTGCCCATTAATATAAAATGTTCCAATATGCGCTTAGGCATTGTAGCTTTTTTAGTTATCTTATTAATATATTTTAGAATATCTTCTTTCATAATTAAGTTTTTTACGTTGACAAAGGTATAATT
>ERZ1026854.286-NODE-286-length-36734-cov-4.205131_pt1 | contig 36734 bp, 28 predicted proteins | sample MGYA00380157_ERZ1026854 | MGnify/ENA primary metagenome ERZ1026854 (study PRJEB33269, sample SAMEA4719793) | human gut metagenome | biome: human-associated habitat; feature: organic feature; material: feces | place: Cameroon | collected 2013-10 ... | reverse complement strand
GACTCTACCTCCGCGCCAGCCTCCAGCGCCAGCGTCACCTCCTCCGCCGTCAGCCCCGCCTCCTCCGCCACCTCCGAGAGCTGGGGCTCCCTGCCAAGCAGCCCGGTCAGCCGCTCCGAAGCCAGCTTCACCTTTAAGCCGTTCTCCTTCAAGGTACGGCTGACCTTCAGCATACCGTCATCCCGCAGAAAGCGCTTGATCTCCCCCATGATCATGGGAACGGCGTAGGTGGAAAAGCGGACGTCAAAGGACAGGTCGAATTTGTCGATTGCCTTGATCAGTCCGATGGTTCCGATCTGGAACAGATCCTCCGTGTCATAGCCGCGCCCCGCGAAACGCTTTACAATATGATGCACCAGCCCTAAATTGTTTTCTATCAGTACCTCTCTTGCCTCTTTATCTCCTGCCTGTGATTTCTCGATCAATACTGATATTTCTTCCATTCAGCAGCCCGTTCCCCCCTTCAAGAACGCGGTATCCACGAGCCGCTTTTCAGCTTCTTCTGCATGCGGACGATGGTGCCCTGCAACGGCTTGCTCTCCACCTCCAGATCATCCATAAACGCTTCCATGAAGGCGAAGCCCATGCCCGAGCGCTCCAGCTCCGGCTTTGTGGTAAAGAGCGGCTCCATCGCCTTGTCCACATTGTCCATGCCAACGCCCTTGTCCTCCACCTCGATATGCAGCACGCCGTTCTCCAGCCGACAGCGCAGATACACCTTGCCCTCCCTGATTCTGCAGCAGACCGGCCGCACCTCCCCGTGTCTGCCATAGCCGTACACATTTTCATAGCCGTGTATGATGGCGTTGGTCACTGCCTCCGAGACCGCCGTCTTGATGTCCGACATCTCCTCCAGCGTGGGATTCAACGGGGCGATAAACGCCGCCACCGCCACTCTGGCAAAGCTCTCATTGTTGGAGATGGCGTCAAACTCCATGGACATCTCGTTGGTCATGCCATCGCTTTTTCTCTCCGCGATCTTGTTCTGTTCCAGTTTTATCTGCTCCACTTCAATCATCCGGTTCCTCTCCTATTCCATAATCTCGATTATTTTATGTAATCCTGACATGTGCAGAATACGCCTGATCTGCCGATCCGCATGGATGGCAAAAACCTTCCCGCCGAAGCAGGAAATTTTCTTGTATCTTCCCATAATGATACCGATACCCGAGGAATCCATGAAACGGGTATCCTCAAAATCAAACACCACATTCGCCACCTCATCCCGCATGATATACTTGTCCGCATTTTCGCAGATATAGGCGGATTTGTGATGATCCACCTCCTCCGGAAGCCTCACGCACAAATAGTTGTCAATTACCTTGAAATCGTCCTTGCTGCTCACATTTTTTCTCCATTTCTGCGCACGTCTTTTGCGCATAGCGAGTTTGCGTCAAGTGCGCGCAGACACAAATCTCATGATTAAAAAAATCTTTTGCGCAAAAAAAGAACTTATAGCCTGTCCTATAAGTTCTCTTTCGTGTCTTGTTCTCTATTCTGCAAGTACCTGTTACTGCTCGTTAAGTGTATTGATGTGGTTCTGCGCGCGGTTTGCACGGCCGGTTCCCGGCAGAAGCTCGATCACCTTCTGGTATGCGTCGATTGCTTCCGTCTTCTGACCGTTTTGGCGGTAGGCGTCGCCCAGTGCAAAATAGGCGTCTCCGTTGGTGTCGTCATACTTCACCGACTTTAGCAGATCCTCGATCGCCTTGGCGTAATCCTTGTCCTTGTAAGCGGTGCTGCCGGACTGATAGTAGGTTGCCGCAAGCTCCGGCCCGATCTGCGTAAGCAGCGTGTCATACAGCTGCCGGAACGCATCGGAGGTCTCCGCCAGATTGACTTCCGTTGCCACCGTGTCAAGATAGGTGGCGGTCGCCATGGCGTCCTTCGTCATCAGATATTCGGAGGCGGCATTCAGAAGCCCGTCCACGATCTGCAGGGTGCCATCCTCGCCCACATAGGCGTCCAGCTCCCTGTGCAGCGTCTCATTGTCCGCCTTCAGATCCTCGATCTGCTGCTCCAGCGTCGTGATGGTCGCGGTCTTTGTGTCCATCTCCTCACTGATCTTGCGCACCTGCTCCTGTGCCTTCTGGCGCTCCGCCGTAACGGAGGAGGGAAGGATCAGGAAAAACATGGACGCGATACCTAACACCAGACCGATACCCACATTGAACAGCGTGCTGAACCCGCTGCGCTTCGGCTCCTTCACGTTGAGGGGCTGGATGATGATCTCGTTGTCGCTCTGGTAGCGGACGGCATCATCTGACTTTTTACGGACAATTCCCTTTGACGGCTCGTCCGGGGTAAGCATGCTCTCCACTTCCTGCAGATAGCGCAGGGTCAGCCTGTTGTTGGCATCGATCCGGCAGCACTTGTCCAGCTCACGCTTCGCCTTCTCCCACTGTTCGCTGTCAATGTAGAGCAGCGCCAGAAGCTGGTGCGCGCGGATAAAGCGCGGATTTAAGGAAAGCACCTTCTTTAGCTGGATCACCGCAAGGTCTTTGCTGTCCTGTGCGCAGTAAACCAGCGCCTGATTGTACTTTTTGATCGTCTGGTTGATGGTGTCGAGGCGGGTGGCATTGCTCTGGATCATCTCCAGATAGTCCCCCGCAATGTTCTTCTGGGGACGGAGATTCTTGCTGATTACCCACTCGCTGAGCGCGGCAACCACCTCTCCCATCTCAAAATAGACAAGCCCCAGCAGATTTCTTGCTTCCACATTGTTCTTGTTGAACTTGAGACTCTGCCGCAGGCTGACTACCGCCCCGGAAAGATCCCGGACGCCCGCCTTTTCGAGTCCCTCGTTGTAGTACATATTTGATATTTTCAATATTCTCTTGTAAAGAGAAACGTCAGCGCCACAATTCGTACAGAAATCCTGCTCTGACAAGTGGCAGCCGCAATTATAACAATTCATCCGAGCTACCCCTTATTCTTCTTCGTCCGTCTTGGTTTCCTTCAACATCTTCACCAGAATATCCGCCATATCGGTCATATCCTGATTGTAAATTGCTTCCTCCGCATCCTCCACTTCAAGGCTGGGATGAAACTTCTTCAATTCCTCTTCAAAGTTAATCATAGCAACTCCTTTATCTCACCGACCAGATACAGGGAGCCTGCAATGTAACTGCGCCTGCCTTCCCTCTTCCCCTCTGTCAGCGCCTTGTAGGCATCCTTCACCGATTCAAAAATCAAAACGCTCTTTGTCATATGCTTCCGAAAGGTTTCCGCGATCGTCGCAACGGGCAGCGCCCTCGAACCGGCGAGCTGCACCGCCCACACCTCATCAAACAGGCGGGAGTCCGCAATCTCTGCGATCATGTCATCATATGCCTTGTCGGCGACCACGCCGAACACAAGCCTCCTGCCGCTGCTGCACCCGTCCTGTGCGACCGTCTCCAGAAATGCCCGGATCCCGTCCTCGTTGTGGGCGCCGTCCACATAAATGTCCGGCAGGATTTCTTCCATTCTGCCCGCCCAGAACGCTTTTTCAAGCCCGCGGCACAGCATTTCGGGGGACAGCTTTCCGCCCGTCAGCACCTCCGCAGCGCGCACCGCAAGGGTGGCATTTTCCATCTGGTAGGACGCAATGGTATTGATGTGAAACCTAATACTATCATAATAAAGGGAGCGATAAGAAAAATCAATGCCTTTGTTGCTATTTTTTAAGAATCCGTAGTCGCTTTTCGACACGGGAAATGCCGAAATACGCAGTTTTTCCGCGGATTTTTTGAGCACCTGCGAAACACCTTCGTCCGTCTCCCAAAAGACTGCGGGCGCACCCGCCTGCATGATGCCCGCCTTCTCCCCGGCGATCGCCTCCAGCGTATCTCCCAGATACTCCGTGTGGTCAAGCCCCATGTGGGTGATCACCGCCAGCTCCTTCTTCGCCACTGAGTTGGTCGCATCCAGCCTGCCGCCAAGCCCCGTCTCCAGAATGCAGTATTCGGTCTTTTTCTCCCGGAACAAAAGCATTGCCATGAAGAAAAGGTACTCAAAAAAAGTGGGGTGATAGCTCTCCTCCCCGGAAAAGGGGATGGCGTCGTAAACCTGCAGGAAAGCGCTCAGAAATTCTTCCTTTGTAACCATACTGCCATCGCAGGAAAAGCGCTCCCTCACATCCACAAGATGGGGGGAGGTAAACAGACTGCACCGGTATCCCGCCTCCCGCAGGATGGCGTAGAGATAGGCGCAGACCGATCCCTTTCCGTTGGTTCCCGCAACATGAATAATCTTCATTTCCCTGTCGGGGTCTCCCAGCTTGTGCAAAAATGCCCGGGTGTCCTCCATGGTATTCTTTTTGGTAAAACGGGGAATCCCCAACACATACGCCACCGCCTGTTCGTAGGTGGTGATCTCTTGTCTCTCCGGCATGTCTGCTCCTTTCCGTCCGCTGTTCGCAGAAACAGGCGGCAGTCCCCTGCCGCCCGCGTTCTTTATTTTTTCAGCTGTGCAAGTCTCTGTCTTACCTGCTCAAGCATCCGGGTATAACTCTCCAACTTTGCCCTCTCCTCGGCAACCTTCTGCTCCGGTGCCTTGGAAATGAATTTCTCGTTTTTCAGCATGCCCTCCGCTCTGGCGATCTCCGACACAAGACGCTTTTCTTCCTTCTCCTGCCTCTCGATCTCCTGCTTGATGTCCACAAGCTCCGCAAACGGGATGTAGAGGGTCGCGCCGGCGATCACCACAGACACGGCATCATCCGCAATGCCTGCCTTGTCCGCCTGTACCAGTACTTCAGACGCATAGGCAAGGGAAGCAAAGAACAGGCTGCCCTCCTCGAATACCTTGCGCACACCGGCGTCCTCGCTCACCACATATACGGATGCCTTTCTGCCGGGCGCCACATTCATCTCCGTTCTGATGTTGCGGATACCGCGCACGGCAGCCTTGATGGTCTCGATGCTCTTTTCCTCCTCGGGGAAGCTTCTGTCCTCCCTGTAAACAGGCCAGGAAGAGATCATAATGGACTCCTCCTCGGACTGCATGGTGCAGAAGATCTCCTCGGTGATGAACGGCATGTAGGGATGCAGAAGCTTCAGTGCATCCAGAAGCACGGTCTTAAGGGTATACAGTGCAGCGTTCTGGCTTACTGCATTGTCGGAGTTATACAGTCTGGGCTTCACCATCTCGATGTACCAGTCGCAGAACTCATCCCAGATGAAATCGTACACCTTCTGTACGGCGATACCAAGCTCGAAGTTCTCCATATTATCGGTCACTTCTTTGATCAGGACATTGCACTTTGACAGGATCCACTTGTCCACCGGCTCCAGATCTCCCGCCGCGGGAGGTGTCACTTCCTTGCCTTCCATGTTCATCATGATAAAGCGGGAAGCGTTCCATACCTTGTTGGCAAAGTTGCGGCTTGCCTCCACTCTCTCATTGTAGAAACGCATGTCGTTTCCGGGTGCATTTCCGGTGATGAGCGTCAGTCTCAGTGCATCCGCGCCGTACTGCTCAATGATCTCCAGCGGATCAATGCCGTTGCCTAAAGACTTCGACATCTTGCGTCCCTGACTGTCTCTGACAAGTCCGTGGAACAGCACCGTCTTGAACGGCTTCTCGCCCATCTGCTCATAGCCGGAGAAGATCATGCGGATTACCCAGAAGAAGATAATGTCATATCCCGTCACCAGTACATCCGTAGGATAGAAATACTTCAGATCTTCCGTCTGCTCCGGCCAGCCAAGCGTGGAGAACGGCCACAGTGCGGAGGAGAACCAGGTATCCAGCGTGTCGGGATCCTGCGTGAAATGCGTCTTTCCGCACTTCGGACATACCTTCGGCATCTCCTTTGCCACCACGGTCTCGCCGCAGTCGCCGCAATAGTATGCCGGGATCCTGTGTCCCCACCAGAGCTGGCGGCTGATACACCAGTCCCTGATATTGTCCGTCCAGTTGAAGTAGGTCTTTTCCATACGCTCGGGGATCAGCTTGATCTCGCCGTCCTTCACAGCCTTGACTGCGGGCTTGATCAGCTCGTCCATCTTCACAAACCACTGCTCCTTCACAAGAGGCTCGATGGTGGTTTTGCAGCGGTCATGGGTTCCCACATTGTGGGAATAATCCTCAATGCGCACCAGAAGTCCCATGCTGTCCAGCTCCTTCACGATGGCGGCGCGGGCTTCGTAGCGGTCCATGCCTGCAAACTTGCCGCCGTTCTCGTTGATGGTGGCATCGTCATTCATAATGTTGATCACAGGCAGGTTATGACGCTTTCCTACCTCAAAGTCGTTGGGGTCATGGGCGGGCGTGATCTTTACCACACCGGTACCGAACTCCATATCCACGTAGGCGTCCTCCACGATGGGGATCTCGCGGTTTACGATGGGAAGCAGCACCTTTCTGCCGACCAGCTTCTTGTACCGCTCATCCTCGGGGTTGACTGCCACTGCCGTATCTCCCAGCATGGTCTCGGGACGGGTGGTTGCGAACTCCAGAAACTCTGTTTTGCTGGGCTTGCCGTCCTCGTCCATAAGAGGATACTTGATATGCCAGAAATGCCCTGCCTGCTCCTGATATTCTACCTCTGCATCGGAGATGGAGGTGTTGCAGACCGGACACCAGTTGATGATGCGGGCGCCCTTGTAGATCCATCCTTTTTCATGCATCTTGCAGAACACTTCCGTAACCGCCTTGTTGCAGCCCTCGTCCATGGTGAAGCGCTCTCTGTCCCAGTCACAGGAGGAGCCCAGCTTTTTCAACTGGGAAATGATCCTGCCGCCGTACTGCGCCTTCCACTCCCATGCGCGCTCCAAAAATTTCTCTCTGCCAAGGTCATGCTTGTCGATGCCCTCTTCTCTCAGCTTCTCGATGATCTTTACTTCCGTGGCAATGCTGGCGTGATCCGTTCCCGGCTGCCACAGCGCGTTGTAGCCCTGCATTCTCTTAAACCGGATGAGAATATCCTGCATGGTGTTATCCAGCGCATGTCCCATATGAAGCTGCCCCGTGATATTTGGGGGCGGAATCACGATGGTAAAGGGTGTTTTGCTGTGATCCACCTCTGCGTGGAAATACTTTTTATCCAGCCACTTCTGATACAATCTGTCCTCTATGCCCTTCGGGTCATAGGTTTTTGCCAATTCTTTGCTCATACTTTCCTCCATTTCTACGATACAAAAACGCCCTCTGCCGACTCTCATCGGCAAAGGGCGATTTCTCGCGGTACCACCTTTGTTCACAGCTTGCGCTGCCTTGGCGACTTCCATCAAAGTCATGTCCTGTAACGGGGACAACCCGTGAAAACCTACTGACCGCGCCGCGGGGTTCTGTTCTCCGGTTCCAAAACTACCTTCCGCATCCCGTTCCGTAAGGCATCTCTCAGCCGGTCTCCCGAATGCCTCTCTCTTGTCAGTGGAAATGCGTACTCCTTTTTGTCATTACCTTTTATGTTTGTAACTGAAGCTGTTATTTTTTATTACTTGTTAGCGGGCGTGCCACACTTGGTGCAGAATGCTGCGCCGTTTAAAGGAGCGCCGCAGTTAGAGCATACGCCTGCTGCCTGAGGAGCTGCCTGCTGAACCGGTGCCGCCTGCTGTACGGGCTGCTGAACCGGTGCTGCCTGCTGCATCGGCTGCTGAACCGGCTGCATGGGCTGCTGTACGGGCTGCTGAACCGGCTGCATGGGCTGCTGCACATATACCGGCTTGGGAGCTACCTTGCCGTATACCCACTGTGCAAACTTCTCAGCGCCGGGAATACCTGCCTCCTGACCCTTTGCATTCTTCATGATACCCATGAAAGCGAAGAGGATCACTGCAATGTTCACGATGAAGGACACGATGGACTCCACTCTGCTGAAGCCTCTGTAAATACCGTATATAATGCCGTTGCTGCTCCAACCGAACCAGTTGAAGAATCCCAGCACATCAAATGCTGCGTTTACCAGATAAGGCAGCGTGTAGAGGCACAGTGCCTGAATGACCTGTCTGCTTGCCCACTCATCCTTCTCAACGAAGATCGTTGCGGCTGCCAGAAGCAGCAGAGCGGTGTAATTTCCGAAGATTGCCAGCGCAAAAGCTGCTACCCCGTAAAACGCGAGTCTGATTCCAAATTTACCTTTTTCCATTCTGAAAAAGCCCTCCTTAAAGATATAATCGGTCGTACATGCTATGTAACAAAACATATTATATACCGTGGCTCAAAATTCGTCAATGTAGAAAAAATCTGTTTTTGCTCCAAACTGGCATGGTAAAAAAATCATAATTTGGCACTTTTTCATATGCCAGATCTGTGTATAATAGGGAGCATACAAGCAAGAACTTGCAAGCAAAGCTTTCACAAGGCAGTTTGTGCCGCAGACATCACAAACATGCCGGACGCAGCGCCGGATCTGACTTCCGTCTCTGCGATTTCCAAAATGTCTGCGGAAATGAGGATGATACTATTATGAAAAAGACGAATCTGATTCTGCTCATCATCGGCATTGTGCTGGCAGTGGCGGGCGGTGCGCTCTGCTACAACACCTACCACTCCTCCTACGCCGATTCCCTTGCCTGCAAAAATGAAATTAACACTCTCAATGACCAGATTAAGGAAAAGAAAACGGAGCTGGAAGCACTGACCGAGGATGCGGCAAAGGCATCCCTTGAGTCTGAGATTACCGCCCTGACCGAACAAAAAAGCGTGCTGAGCGACCAAAAGCTTGCCAGCGAGCGCCCTTACTCCTACTCCCTGACCCTGCTCTTTGTAGGCATCATTTTCACGGGAGCGGGCGCGGTAAATCTGGTTCGCAGCAAGCGGGCTGCCTCCTCACAGAATCAGGCGGCTGCAAACAGCCGCGCACAGGCGCGTGCAAAGCTGAACAAGCTGGCACAGGCAAGCCTTATGGCGGCTCTCTGCTACATCGGTTTTGCTTTCTTTAAAATTGATATTCCCGTGGGCACGGAAAGCACCGCCTTCCATCTTGGCAATGTATTCTGCGTTCTCGCCGCGCTGCTGCTCGGCGGCTTCTGGGGCGGTCTTGCGGGCGCGGTCGGCATGACCATCGCCGACCTGACCACCATCTACGTGACCAGCGCGCCGAAAACCTTTATTTTGAAATTCTGCATCGGTCTGATCGTCGGTCTTGTGGCGCACCAGATCTTCCACCTCAATACGCGCAGAAAACGCGGACAGATCATCGGCATCACCGTGCTTGCCTCCGCATGCGGCATGATCTTCAATATTATAGCAGACCCGTTGGTCGGCTACTTCTACAAGACCTACCTGTTGGGACTGCCGCAGGATCTGACAAAGACCCTGCTCAAGATCTCCCAGCTTACCACCAGCGTGAACGCTGCGGTTGCGGTGCTGTGTGCTTCCGTGTTCTATCTGGCGCTGCGCCCCGCCCTTAAGAAGGCAGGTCTGCTTACTTGAATGTAAGCGTCATGTTACCCATTGCACAGGACAGGTTATAATCCGAATCTGCCCCGTTATCGATGGACTGCTCAGTGGCAAGGCCCGCGTAGCTGCGGCTTCCGACATCCAGATTGCCCGCTGCGCAGTCCATCTGCATGTTATGATCCTGCTCCGTGCTTCCGATTACTGTGATCTCCATATTTCCCATGGAGCAGGTTGCATCCAGATCTCCCGGAATGCTCCCCTCAAAGCGGATCTCGCCGACGCCGACCTCTAACGTGACATCTCCCGTCGTCACACCATTCTTGATAATCGCCTGTCCTGCGCCCAGCTCACAGCTGAAGTTTTCTGCCTCCAGCGCATCTACCTGCAGGCGTCCCGCACCGATCTCAAGCGCCACTTCATCAGCACACAGCCTGTCGAACACAAAATCTCCCGCTCCCAGTGACATCGCAATGTTCTCAAGACGTACCCCCGCCGGAACCTTTATGGTGATTACCATGGTATTGGTATTCCACGTTCCGTTTTTCACAGCGTTTACATGCAGGGTCTCGTCGCTCACATATGCCTGGAAGGAGGAAATGGTCTTTGCCTCCACATGGTAATCTCCATCGGGGGAGGTTCCTATCGTCACTCTGCATCCGCCCAGATCAAGATTCAGATTTTTTACGGAATCACCCGAGAAATCCTGTGCATAGCTGTCCGCGTGCATGATCACATCATGTACGGAATCAAACAGTATACTGTCCTCTGAAATATCATATCTGACGCCCGATTTGAAATCCCACGGAAACCAGCTTTCAATATTCAGGTCTCCCGCCCAGAACTGCTCCGACAACATTCTGAAGCCACCGCCGAAACCGCCCAGTGCCACCAGCAGAACACCCAATCCAAACACAATCGCCACCGTAATGGCGCAGACTTTCATAAACTTTTTCATATTAAAATCCGTCCCTTTCCTAATTTGAATGCTTTGATTTTGCAAATGCCTTGTTCCACAGGGTGCTCAGCCCCTTGCAGATTGCAGGCGCCGCCCAGCCGCACATCCATACGGTGAGCATCATAAACAGGATGCCTAACGCCACCAGCAGAAGCCCTGTGCCGGAAAGCGCCAGCCCCGCAAAGGGTACATGGAAAATATTAAAAACGCCCACAGCCGCTGTGGCGATACCGCCAACGATCAATCCGATTCCGGCAGCACCAAACCCGATCACCAGACCGAAGAATCCAAAGAACAGTCCTGCCGCAACACCGATCAGGGAACCTGCCGCCCCCAGAATCGCCGGCGAGCATATGATGCATCCCAGTACGATCAATACGATTGCCCATGCGGGAAGCGCATCCTCCGATTTTGGAACCGCATTTCCCTGATAGAAGGTGTTGTTCTGGTAGACCGTGCTGCCCTGATAGCTGGTTCCGTTGCGGTAAGCGCCGCCGTTCTGCCATGCCTGATGGCCGCCCGTCATGTCGTTGGAATCCATATCCGCCCGCAGCCCGTCCTTGATCTTGTCCGCCACCTTCTGGGGCGACTCTAACTCCGCGATCACCTGCTGTTCGTTTTCCTCTCCGGCATCATTGAAGTATTCATCATAATACTTCAGCGCCTCCACGCGCTCATTTTCCGGAATATTCTGCAAAAGTCTGGTCAGTTCCGCCATAAACTCCGCCCTATTCATATCTGTTTCCTCCCTCCAAGATTCCGGAGATTTTTCCGGAATACTGTCTCCATTCGCTCACATACATCAATAACTGATCCGTCCCTCTCGGGGTCAGCCGGTAGTACCTTCTGTTCCTGCCGCCGCACTCCTGATCGTACACTTCCATGCAACCGTCCTTCTGCAGTCTCCGCAGCACCGGATATAGTGTGGACTCCGACAGCTCGATCACCTGACGTACCTCCTGGGTGATCTTGTAACCGTAAGTTCCCTCCGGCTCCTTGGACACGACTGCAAGCACGATTGCATCAAGCAATGCCGCACCTGTATTAAATACCATAGTCTCCTCCTGTCCGAAGCATAGCCTCGTAATATTGTTTCAATGTATAATACTATACGTTGTATAACATATGTCTGTGACGATAATATACAACGTATAATATTGGGTTGTCAATAGCATTTAGAAAATATTTGGAAATTCTAAAGAAACTGGTAAAATAAAAGAATTATAGTACACTTTCTTTAAGATAGATCGGCAGTGCCACCAGGAACACCGTCACGAGAACCGCAGCCACAGTAAGCGCCATGGCTGCCGCCACAAGAATATTTTTTCTCTTTTCAGAGCATTTTCTGAGAAAGGGAAGACTCTGAAGTCCCAGACAGACATAGTACATGATGGGAATCAGTCCGGGCATGATGTAACGCCCCTGCGCCTGATAATCCACAGTGTACGCGTAACGTATGGTCAGAATGAGAGGCATTGCAATGCAGAAAATAAGGTTGATATGGAAAAAAATCCTCTGTCCGCGCTGTCTCACCGGCAGTGTGGTTTCCTGTTTTTTACAGAAAACCGCGCCAAAAAGACCCGCTGCGAACAGAAGTCCGTACCCGATATATATTACGATCCATGTATAAATTTTCGCAGAACCGTAGCAGGCAATGAAGCTTACCAGAAGTTTCGGGAAAAATGGCGTGCCTGTCAACATGGCAAACAGGGACTCTCCTCTGCTTTGGTAGGTTTCTCTCACCGTGCCGAAGGACTTGACAAACGCCTCCTTGGTGGCAAGCCCTATCACATCGCCGTCATAGAGGAGATAATTGCGCACAAAGGACCATGCGGTGCATAAGATTACCACACCCGCAATCAAAAGTCCCCTGCGAAGGAACATCCCCACGGAAAAATGCCATTTTCCGTCCTCTTTTTTGAAAAAATACGCCGTAAAAAGCAGTATGCTGCTCAAAATGAAACCATATGCATTGTAATAGGACAATGTACAGAGGATCACGCCTGCGGCAAGGAGCCCACAGGATTTCAGAGAAAACTGATCCCCATATCCCCGCAGCAGTCCATAGATCATAAGCGCCGTGGAGAACAGGCACAGAGAGTCTGGGTTTACATAAGTATGAAGAAACAGGCTCTGGGGCAGGAATGTCACCAGGAAACAAAACAGCCACTTCATGCACCTGTCCCGGAACAGTCTTTCTCCGATCCGCGTCACCAGATACGCCATCATCAGACCGCAGATTACATTCACCATGCGGGCAGCATAGAGCAGCGCAAGGGGCGAGTCTGTAAAGAGATTCACACAGCGCATGGCAAGCCCCTGCAAAATATAGGGAAGCAGCGTGTAAAAGCCGTAAGTCCACTTCACATCTTCACTGAAAAGCTCCTCCTCAAATCCCGTAGGAAGCGTTCCGTGGTTACAGATATAGAGCGGCACCCGGTACCGGGAATGCTCATCGGGAGGATTACACAGGGAATCCGTGCCGTGCAGGGGCTGACAGAAAGCCAGCGTCAGCGCTGCAATCAAATATATGGTCAAATATACGAGGAGCAGTTTCTGCTCACCTGTCATTCCTCTTTTAACGGACATGACTATTCCCTCCTACCGGTTTTCTTTTACAAGCTGTAATTCGTACAGCCTGCGGTACATACCGTCCTTCTTCAACAGTTCCTGATGATTGCCGCATTCCACGATCTGCCCCTTGTGCATGACCATGATCTTGTCGGCATGCTGAATGGTGGAGAGCCTGTGGGCTACCATGATGGTGGTTCTTCCCGCCATAAGCTTCTCCAATGCCTGTGTGATCAGACTCTCCGTCTCCGTATCGATGTTGGCTGTCGCCTCATCCAGCACCAGAATTTTGGGATCGTAGGCAAGCGTTCTCGCAAAGGAAAGTAACTGTCTCTGTCCTGCGGAGAGGGTGGAGCCGCGCTCCGTCACAGGCTCGTCATACCCGCCGGGGAGCTTTCTGATGAAGGGATCTGCGTTGACGTACTCCGCCGCAGCCTGAATTTTTTCCATCGTCATGTCGCTGTTGCGCAGGGAAATATTTCCCTTGATATCCCCGGTAAACAGAAATACATCCTGCTGCACCTGTCCGATTGCCCTTCTGAGTTTATGAATGTCAACCTGTCGGATATCCACGCCGTCTATGAGGATCTCACCCTTCTGAATGTCAAAATACCTGCCGATCAGATTCAGCACCGAGGTCTTTCCCGCGCCCGTTGCGCCCACAAACGCCGCCTTCTCGCCCGGTTCTATGACAAAGCTCACATCCTTTAAGATGTAATCATCCCCCTCATAGGCAAACCACACATGTCTGAACTCGATCCTGCCGCAGATGTCAAAATCCACCGGATGCTCGGGGTTTTTGATGGCAGGCTCCTCGTCCAGAATCTGGAACACCTTCTCGGCGGACGCCAGAGAGGACTGAAGCGTTCCGAACTGCTCCGCCAGCTCCTGAATCGGGTCAAAGAACGAGCTGATGTAATTGATAAAGATATACAGGGTTCCCATGGTTATGGTTCCCGACAGCACCTGTGCGCTTCCGCCGCCGATGATGATTGCCAGCGCAACCACGGAAAGCAGATAGATCAGCGGTCGGAATATGGCAAAAATCATAACCTCGCGGAAGCCCGCCTTGAAAAAGCCGTAGCTCCTCTTTTCAAACTCCGCGTACTTTTCCCGCTCCCTCGCAAAGATCTGGATCAGCTTCATGCCGGACAGATTTTCCGACAAAAAGGTGTTGATCTCCGTAAGGCGGTTCCTTGTAATGCGGTACGCCTGTCTGGAAAGGTGCCGGAAAATAAAGGTAAGCACCGCCACCACAGGCAGCATGAGAAAAGCGTAGATTGTCAGCTTCACGTTGATGGAGAACATGACCACGCCGTAGCCGATGATCTTGATGCTGTTGCGGAACAGCCGCACAAGCACCGAGGTAAACATCTCATTCACCGCTTCCGTGTCGTTCGCCACTCTGGTCACCAGCTTGCCCACCGGCGTCTTGTTGAAAAACTCAAGCGACAGAGTCTGCACATGCTCAAACACCTGCTGACGCATCCGGTAGATTATATCCTGTCCTGTCTTTTGCAAAATCCAGGTCTGCGCCGCGTTGCAGGCGAAAATAGCCAGCATAACCAAAAGGTAGACCACCGCCGCCCTGCAGATTCCGGCAAAATCCTCCTGTCTGAGCGCCGCAAGCTCCTCATGGATGAGCGGCTGCACCGCCCCCGATGCCTCCACAGCGGCGCGCAGCTCCTCCGCGCCCGCCTTGGAAAGGGCTTCCCACTCCTGCGCCTGCAGCCCGGTGATCACATAATAACGGTCGTTATATAATACAATTCCGGCGTAGCTTCCGTCCTCCGGCATGCTGTCCGCATCCACCCGCTTCCAGTAATCTCCGCGCAGACATACAGCTCCCGGCTCCGTCTCCTGCACCTGCAGATAAGGAACATTATAGCCCTCGATATAGTCGTCGATGGCATCGCCGATCACAATGGGCTTGTAGAGCTCCAGCGCCGTCAGCAGAAGCACAAGCACCGTCACCAGAAGCATTGCGGCGCGGTGCGGTTTCAGATAGGTGAGAAGTCTTTTCATACCGTCACCTCCCCTTCTGCAAGCCCTGCCTCCAGCTGCTGTTTTTCAAACATTTCATAATAGATTCCCTTTTGTGCCATCAGTTCTTCGTGGTTGCCCCGCTCCCTGATCTCCCCGTTTTCCAGCACAATGATGCAGTCCGCATTCTGTATGGTAGAGATACGGTGCGCGATGAGTATGGTGGTTTTCCCCTCCCTGTTTTTGCGGAGGTTCTCCAGAATCTGCTTCTCCGTGTCCGTATCCACCGCGGAAAGCGCATCATCCAGAATCAGGATCGCCGCATCCTTTAACAGTGCCCTTGCGATGGAGCTTCTCTGCTTCTGTCCGCCGGACAGGGTCACTCCGCGCTCTCCCACGATGGTGTCATATCCGTCCGGGAATGCAATGATATTGTCATGCACACATGCCGCACGCGCCGCGCGCTCCACAGCCTCCGGGTCTGCTTCTCCCCGCTCCTCATCCTCCACGCCGAACGCTATATTGTGGCGCAGGGTATCCGAAAACAGGAAATTGTCCTGCGGAACGTATGCAATATTCTCCCTCAGCTCCTTTAATGGAATGCTGTTGATATCCCGCCCGTCAATGCGTATCATGCCTCTCTGGGTGTTATACAGGTGCAGCAGCAGATTGACCAGAGTGGTCTTGCCGTTCCCCGTCCTGCCCACAATGGCAAGCGTCGTCCCCGCCGGCACCTCAAGACAGATGTCCTTCAAGGTGGGGTCGCAATGCCCCTGATGCAGGAAGGTGAGATGATCGAAAGTGATTTCCCCGTGGATAGCGCCCGCGGGCTTCGCCGTCTCATCATCGAAGATCTCCGGCTTCTCATCAAAAATCTCCTGAATCCGCTTGGTGGACGCAAGTCCCTGGGAGAGCGAGGTAATGCTCTCACCCGCCGCCAGCATGGGCCACACCAGCATGCCGATATACTGGTTGAACGCCACAAAGCGCCCCAGCGTGATCTCGCCCGTGATGGCAAGATAGCCGCCGTACAAAAGCGTCACAAGGCTGCTGACACCGATCACCACATCTAACAGTGGCATCACCACCGCGCCCAGTCTCGCCACCGCCATATTCTTCTCCCTTGCGTAGGCGTTGGCGCGGGCAAACGCTTCCTTCTCTTCCTTTTCCTGCACAAAAGCCTTCACCACGCGGATGCCAGAGATGCTCTCCTGCACCTGATCCGTCAGGTCGGAGACCGCCTCCTGCTTCTCCTTGAAGCGCCTGCGCATCTCCCTGCCGTAGTAGAACTCTCCCCCCGCGATAAAGATCATGGGAATGATCGCCAACAGCGTCAGCTTTACATTTACATAGTACATCATCTGTCCGATGACCATGACCGCCATGACGGTCGCGTCAAAAGCGGATATGACAGCCATGCCGATCGCCATTCTGACCGCGTTCAGGTCGTTGGTAAACCGGGACATGAGATCTCCCGTCTTATGCTCGTTGAAATACTCCACGGACATGGTTTCCAGTTTTTCAAACATGCCGTTGCGCATCTCATACTGGATATGCCTTGCGGCGCCGAACAGAAAATAACGCCACAGAAAACGCCCCAGTGCCAGCAGCGTACCCAGGCCGATCAACTTCGCCAGATTCTGCATCACCTGTTCCATTCCCATGGTATGCCCTGCAAGTCCGTCCGTTATAACACCCGTTATTTGAGGTATCATCAGATTAAAGAAGTCAACCGCAAACAGGGTGATGATTCCGCCGATATACTGCCACTTATGCCTTTTTATATAGGTAAATAGAAATTTGACCTGTTCCATCCGTAAAAATTACCTCTCCGTCTTCCAGAAGTACGCACTGTATGCGGGAAGCAGGCTTCCGCCTCCGAAATCATGTTCCCCACCCGTGATCAGATCCACCGCTCGCCCGCAGCCCGCATCGAAATGCGCCGTGAACTCATTTTCATCCGCGTTGATTGCCACCAGCACGCGTTCCCCTTCCGTGCAGCGTTCAAAAATGCACTGTCTGTTTGTCAGCACAACGGATCTGAAGCTGCCCCAGTTCAGAGCGCGGGATTCCTTCTTTGCCCTCACCAGCGCCGCAATATAATCCGTAAGCTCATTCCATTCCGGCGCGTCAAAGCAGGGACGCAGCGCAGGGTCCCCCTGACTCTTCTCCCCCGCAGCCCCCCACTCGCTGCCATAGTAGATGCAGGGGATTCCCGGCATGCCGAACAGAAGCGCGTAGAGTAACGGCAGGTGTCTTTTGTTCTGTAAAATGCTGGCCGCCCGGGTCACATCATGGTTGTCCACAAAGGAGAGCAGATGCTTTCCCTTGTATAGCGTCCAGTTTTCCGGGCCGAACTGCCGAAGCAGGGAATGATTGATCTCAAAAAGATTCATGCTGTTAAAGCTGGAATACAGTCCCTTATAGCACTCGTAATTTGTGGCGGAGTGGAGCATGGCATCGTTGACCAGCCTGTTATAGTCGCCGTGCAGCATCTCACCCACCAGAAAGAAATCCTGTTTTCTGCCGTCGCAGTAAGCGCGCAGCCTCCGCACGAAATCCTCGTCCAGACTGTACGCCACATCAAGCCTGAGCCCGTCGATATCAAACTCATCCATCCAGAATCCCACGCTGTCAAGAAGATAGCGGACTACATCCTCATTTCTGAGATTCAGTTTGACCAGATCGTAGTTGACCTCCCAGCCCTCATACCAAAGACCGTCGTGATAGGGGGAATCTCCGTCAAAGGCAATGCGGTAAAACCAGTTTGTATACGGAGAGCGCCCCCTGTTCTGCAGTACATCCTGAAAAGGACCGAAGCCTCGTCCCACATGATTGAACACGCCGTCCAGCACGACCTTGATTCCGTTTTCGTGAAGCGCCGCCACAACTTCCTTGAAATCCTCGTTTGTTCCGAGCCGCACATCGATCCTGCGGTAATCTCTGGTGTTGTAGCCATGCGTGTCCGATTCAAAAACCGGGGAAAAGTACAAAGCGTTGATTCCCAGCTTTGTCATATGCGGAATCCATGTAAGCACCTTCCGTATCCTGTGCTCCAAAACACCGTCGTTCTCAAAGGGCGCGCCCGTAAATCCCAAAGGATAGATCTGATAAAATACACTTTCTTCTGCCCACATAATCTCCTCCGTAAAACTGATACATGACATAAAAACATATACCTGACATATCTTTTCATTATAGCCAAGAAATTCTTTCCTGTCTACTTTTAGATTTCCGCCCGGCGCGTCGTATGTTCACCATGGACGCGCCGTGGGCTCCTGCAACGGGTTACATAACAATATTGACCGTCTCAGTACCGTTGCAATTACGGTTGCATTTCCAACTTTGTCGAGGAAATGGAATTTGTGTCGATTTTTGCTGCTTTCCTGTTCCTAAATCCACCATTTCCACATAGTTATCCACATATACACGCGTGTCATTTTCCCTTGATTTGGGCGTCAAACTTGCAAAAATATATGTCATTTGCCGAATGCATGTTTGCTTTTATTACTTTCTTCCCAGTTACATAAAACGTAGACATACAAAAATTTTATGTAAACTTGTCCACATCCTACAGCCATTCATTCCAGAACCGCTCTGCGTGCTTCGCCACCGTGTCCACCGTCACAACCTGATAGTCCTCCCACTCTCTCGGAAAGAGCCGTTGGTACGGCAGCTGCAGAAAGCGTTCATCCAGAAGTGCAATGACCCCCACATCCTCGGAGGTGCGGATCACCCTGCCCGCCGCCTGCAATACCTTATTCATTCCCGGAAAACGGTATGCGTAGTCGAAACCGTTCTCCCCCTGCGCGTCAAAAAACTGCTTCAAAAGCTCCCGCTCGCAGCAAACCTGCGGGATTCCGGTTCCCACCACGATCACGCCGATCAGGCTGTCCCGCTTCAGGTCAATACCCTCCCCGAAAATACCGCCCATCACGCAGAAACCGATCAGATAGCGGTCTTCCTCCTCCGTCTCCACCTGCATTTTGATTTCCCCGAAGCTGCAGTCCGCATTTCCCTCAAAGCGCTTCAGAAACTCCTCCCTCTGCGCCTCATCCATGTATTCCTCCTGCAAAACGCAGTCCGTATCCGCGTCCTGAAAGTATTCGCAGAAGCAGTCGTACACCTGCATGAGAAAGCTGTGGGAAGGGAAGAACACCATATAATTTCCATGCCTGTTGTGTACGATCTCATATACATAACGGGCGATATTGTAATATTCCTCCGCAGATCTTCGGGTATAGCGGCTGGTCACATCGCCCCCGATGCACAGCGCCCGCTTCTCCGGGTCAAACACCGATCTGGCGTAGACCTCATAGTCCTCCGCTTCCCCTCCCAGAAGCTTCTTGTAATACTGGATTGGAAGAAACGTTGCCGAAAACAGGATCGTGCTGCGGCCCCTCTCCATACACTCCTGCAAATTGGAGGAAGGATTGACACAGAACAGTTTCACCAGAAACCTGCCGTCCTCCAAAAGCTGTGAGTACATGACATAATTGTCATCTACCCGTTCATAAATCTCAAGAAAGTGCGTAATTTCAAAGAAAAAATCCAAAATATCTTTTCTGACCGGGCTGTCATCATTCTCTTCAAGGTAGGTGTCCATCCCATCCTGCAGACGGATCAGTGCCTGAACAAAGGGATCGATAAAAGTCAGCACATTGTAATCTTCACATTCCCTTTTCAATAACAGTAGTTCTTTATTGCATTTTTCAAGCTGCCTCTCCAGTTTGGGACCAAAATCCCGTATCCTGCCTTTGCCGGGCGCAGACATCTGTGTGACCGGAACGAGGAGCTCCTTCTGTGCTTCCCCGATCTTTTTCTTGAGCTGCAGAAAGTCCTCCTTATACAGAACCGCGCTATACATTTCCCTTCCCCGCTCCAAAAGATTATGCGCCTCATCCACCAAAAAGAGGTATTGGCGCTCCGCTCCCTCCGCAAAAAAACGTTTCAAATATACATGGGGATCAAACAGATAGTTGTAATCCCCGATAATGCCATCGGCAAAGAGGCTGACATCCAGACAGAACTCAAAGGGGCAGACCCTGTGCTTGCGCGCATATTCCTCTATGACCTCCCTCGTAAAGCTGTCCGCATGCAACAGAAGATCATAGACCGCATCGTTGATCCTGTCGAAATGCCCCTTTGCGTAGGGACAGTGCTCCGGGTTACACTCAACCTCCTCCATAAAGCAGATCTTTTCCTTTGCCGTCAGCACCACGCTTTTAAACAAAAGCCCCTTTTCCCGCAGCAGCGAGAAGGTATTTTCCGCCACGGTTCGTGTGATGGTCTTCGCCGTCAGATAAAAGATCTTGTTCCCCATACCGTTTCCCATCGCCTTGATCGCCGGAAAGACCGTGGAGATCGTCTTGCCCACGCCGGTCGGCGCTTCGATGAAAAGCTTCTTCTTATGGTAGATGGTCTGATAGACATAGGAAACCAGCTCCTTCTGCCCCTCCCTGTACGGAAACGGAAAGGTGAGCTTTTCAATGGACGCCTGTCTTTTCCGGTTCCACTCGTACTCATAATCCGCCCATTTCCTGTACCGGCAGAGCAGCTCTGTAAACCACGCCTCCAGCTCATCCGTCCGGTATTCCTCAAAAAAGTATTTCAGTGCTTCAGTCTCCACATTGCAATATGTCATGCGGACGCGCATCTGCTCCTGTTTGTTCTGTATGCCGTAGATTGCCGCATAGACCTTTGCCTGCGCCAGATGCACCGGCACCGGCGCCTTGATATGCTCCACATCACGGTAAGTCGTCTTGATTTCGTCCACCGTCACCACATTGCCCGGCTCCGTAATGATCCCGTCCGCCCGGCCTTCCACAACAATGCTGTACTTCTCCGTATCCCATGCATAGCGCAAGAACACCTCCGGCGCATAGTCAGGCCCCATCCGCTTCTGCAGCATTCTATGTATTCTGCTTCCCTCCTGCATTGCATTGTCGGCAGCTCCCGAGCGTCGGTTGTCGATATCCCCGCTCCGCAAGATAAATTCCACCAGATTTCTTACCGATATCCGTACTTCCATCCCTGCTCCATCCTACATCTTTCCGTCCTGATACGGTTTACGCACAAATACAAAAAGCTCCCTGCAAAAGACCGTATACTACCTAGATAGTACGCCATCTTGAACAGGGAGTCAATTTTGTTCCTGAATCATTGCCTTTGCCGATCAACCGCTACCTTAGCAGGCGATCGCACAGGTTTTCAACAGTTCCTCAAATGCGGCGTCGAAGCCGTTGTATCTGACTGTCAGAATCTGTGAAAAATCAAGTCCATACACTCCAAGAAATGATTTTGCATCTACCACGTATCTATTATAAGCAATGTCAATGTCAAAATCACACTTGGATGCAACAGCAACAAAGTGCTCGACCATATCCGGGGTCAATTTGATTTTACGTTCCATATCGTTTTGCCTTCCTTTCCAATTACAAACAAAGTGGTACTTTCTTCCTTTATATTGAATACGATTATACTCGCTTCCTCTCAAAAGTAAAGCACTTTTTTTCGCGCGAAAACGGCACTTTTTCGTAAAATTTCCGGATTTTCTCCTTTTTTCAACATTATGCGCACTGTGTACTTTGATTACTCTTTCCATCTTGTCGTATTGCACAAAAAAGCAATTTATTGCGGTGAATCGCCAAAATAATTTTTGGCTATTTTTCCGCAAATTCTACCATATATTTTCGGAAATGCAGCGGCAGTAAATTGCGCTGCAAATTCAGATTTTTTCGTTCTTTAATGCTTATTTTATGACAAAAGCAGCAAAACAGTTCCTGATAATATTCCTCCTCCGCGGTCAGCGCCGCACCGCCGGCATCCGCTCCCCTCCCCAAGTCTCCTGCTACCAAAAACCACGCCTTCCCGGCGGGATGTACTGCATATATATCCCTTTTCTCATCATGGATCAAAAAATTTTCCATGGGAAAACGGTCTGAGAAATGCTCCACCAAAAAAGGCAGTACATGATTTTGGGGTGCGATCGCCGCATACAGAATCCCTCCCTCTATCTCCTGAAACCGTAAAAATCCCAGCAAATGATGCATTTCATTGTGAGCATATCGGCTCATTTCCATGACCCTGTGCACATCCGGATTGGTAAGATGGGAAAGGATCCCGCCCCTGCGCCCTTTTTTTAATCCCCATGCCACAGTGCCAAATATAGCCTGCGCCTTGTCCTCATCCCCTGATGAAAGCGCCAGACAGAGGATCTCGTAATCCTTCATCCCGAACCTTTTTTGCAAGGTGCGGACCACCTTTTCGGTTTTCTCTGCGTCCGGCGCCACATGCCGGTATTCCGAAAACAGTCTGTAGTTCGTCTCTTCCCCCGCCTGCAGCCGGATCTCCGAAAGCGGCCTGCGGAGCGCATATGCTTCATACAGCCCCGTAAAAATCCCCTCCAGACTGTCCTCGCACAGTAATATCAATGTGTTTTGCTGTCCTTCCATTCTCTCCTCTGCATCTCCCTACATCTGTCCCAGAAGGGCTTTCCCGCCGTCCGCCGCCGTGGGCGGCGCTGTGAATACACCGTCGTCAAACAGCGACATCTGCCGGAATGTCATGCCATCCTCCGCAAGCTGTCTGCGGACGGATAGATCCGCAGTGAGATTCCTCACTATATAATCTTCTTCCAGCTTGGTGCGGTACATCATCCTGCCGTTGCAGGTAATGAAATACACTGCCCGCTTCAACACCACACCGATTTTTTTCAGCGCCGCAAAATCAAGCCCCGCCGTCCGTCTTGCCGCCACGATGCGCATGGCGCTCTTTACCCCGATCCCGGGAACCCTGAGTATCTGTTCGTAAGGCGCCCGGTTGATCTCCACCGGAAACAGCTCCAGATGCCTGACCGCCCAGTCCTCCTTGGGATCCAGCATGACATTGAAAAAAGGGCGCTCCTCCGTCAAAAGTTCCTCCGCCCGGAAGCCGTAAAAGCGCAGCAGCCAGTCCGCCTGATATAATCTGTGCTCCCGCAATAGCGGCGGACCGCCGGGGAGCGCGGGAAGCGCCTTGTCCTCATTTACCTTTACAAAGGCGGAGTAAAAAACTCTCTTCAATTCAAATTTGCGGTACAGGTTTTCCGCCACCTGCATGATCTGATAGTCACTCTCCGGTGTGGCTCCTATGATCATCTGCGTTGACTGCCCGCCGCTCACAAAGCGCGGCGCGTTGCGGTAGAGCACCAGCTCGTTTTGGTTCTGCGTGATACCGTTCTGGATCTGGCGCATGGGGGCCAGAATGTTTTTCCGGTGTTTGTTCGGGGCAAGATTCTTAAGCCCGTCCGCCGTGGGAAGCTCCAAATTCACACTCATCCTGTCCGCCAGAAAGCCCGTCATCTGAATCAGCCGCGGATCTGCTCCCGGAATCGCCTTGACATGGATATATCCGTTGAAGCGGTATTGCCTGCGCAGCAGAAAAAGCGTCCGGTATATCTGTTCCATGGTGTAGTTGGGGCTGTTTATAATCCCGGAGCTCAAAAAAAGCCCTTCTATATAATTCCTGCGGTAAAACTGTATCGTCAGGTCGCAGACCTCCTCCGGCGTAAAGGTCGCCCGCTTTACGTCATTGGAGCGGCGGTTCAGACAATACTTGCAGTCGTAGATGCATTCGTTTGTAAGCAGAATCTTTAACAGGGAAATGCACCTGCCGTCCGAGCTGAAGCTATGGCAGATGCCGCTGTCCAGACAGTTTCCCATATCCCTGCCGTTACCCTTGCGCTCCACACCGCTGGAGGTACACGCCACATCATATTTTGCCGCATCACTCAACACGGCGAGCTTTTCCATTACGGGCATTTCCTCCGTCACCAGATACTCCACAGCCTTCACACCTCACGCCATCTTTTCCGAACATTTGTTCTTTATTATAGTAACACATCCTCTGCCCCTTTGCAAGACATTTTTAGAACAAACGTTCTGTGTTTCAGAACATTCCAAAACTTTTCAAAACATGAGAAAAACCTCTTGCAAACAAAGGGAAAAAGCGGTTAAATAGAAGAGATGTGTAACAGATTTTTTGTGCCGCAGACGCGGCAGAATTGTGAGGAAACAATGAGTGAAATCAAACTGCCGGAGGGCTATCGCTCCGAGCTGAATTTGTACGAGACCCAGATTGCCATCAAAACCGTAAAGGATTTCTTCCAGACCCTGCTTGCGGAAAGACTGCATCTGCTGCGCGTGTCAGCTCCGCTTTTCGTAGATCCCGCTTCCGGTCTGAACGACAACTTGAACGGCGTTGAGCGTCCCGTCACCTTCGACATTCTGAATCAGAACGGCAGGGAGGCGGAGATCGTGCAGTCCCTTGCCAAATGGAAACGGTTTGCCTTAAAGAAATACGGATTTCATGTGGGCGAAGGTCTCTACACGGATATGAGTGCCATCCGCCGCGATGAAGCCATGGACAATATCCACTCCATCTATGTGGATCAGTGGGATTGGGAAAAAATCATCGAGCGGGAAGACCGCACCATGGAGACCTTAAAAGACACCGTCCGCACAGTTTACAAGGTACTGCGCAAGACGGAAAAATACATTGCCATCCACTATGACTATGTGGAGGAAATTCTTCCCCACGACATCTTTTTCATCACCTCCCAGGAGCTTGCGGATATGTTCCCGGAATACTCTCCGAAGGAGCGTGAATACTACATAGCAAAGGCAAAGGGTGCCGTCTGCATTCTGCAGATCGGCGATGTGCTGGAATCCGGGGAACGCCATGACGGACGCGCACCGGACTATGACGATTGGGCGTTAAACGGTGATATTGTGGTTTATTATCCTGTTCTGGATATCGCACTGGAGCTGTCCTCCATGGGAATCCGCGTTGACAGGACTGCGCTGCTCTCCCAGTTGGAAAAAGCCGGCTGCCCGGAACGTGCGGAGCTGCCGTTCCAGAAAGCCGTTCTGGAAGAAAAGCTTCCGTTCACCATCGGCGGCGGTATCGGTCAGTCCAGAATCTGTATGTTCTTCCTCAGAAAGGCACATATCGGCGAGGTACAATGCTCCCTCTGGCCGGAGGAGACCATGCAGCTTGCACAGGAAAAGGAACTGCAGCTCTTATAATGATATTATGACAAAAATCGGGCGTCCTCCGGATGAGACTCGGCACAGCAGCCATTCTTCATCCAAGGGACGCCCTTCTTATTTTATTTGCTGTAATGCACCATCTGTGCCACAATCTGCGGATACAGGAACCTATTGGCTCTCCTGCGCAGAAGGCCAAAATTCTCGCCTTCGCCGGAAAATGCATTGTTGTCCCACCAGCAGGCGGTCATGCCGTAATACCTTGCAGTCGCCACATAATATGCGGCAAACTCCGCCCTTGCCTCCGTGTTGTACTGTTTATCCCTTGCGCCAAACTCTCCGATTACCACGCCGATGCCCTTGGATACGAACTTATCATAGAGCTTCCTCATAAAGGTATCAATATCGGAAGTTCCCTTCTTCTGCGCAATGGAAAAAACATCCGTACTGCCCGATTCCCTTTCTCCCTGCAACGCAAAATTATAAGGGGTGTACGCATGCACCGATACCAGAATCCGGTTCTCTTCGGATGCCTTACTGTCGTCGGGAAGGACGAATCCGTCCGTAAGCGCATAGTCAGCCGACGCGCAATAACCGGGCACCATAATGTACCGTTTTAAATTGTTCTTGCTGCCGTTTCCCCGGATGGCATCGACCGCCGCCTGATTGATCCGGTTTACCGCATCCACGCATTCCTTTCCCAGCGCCGTCCCGGTGTTGATCCACCACTCATGATCCGTTCCGCTCTGTCTCGGCTCGTTCAGCGTCTCAAAAATCAGTTTTTCGTCATAATCGGCAAAACGTTCCGCAAGCTGTTCCCACACTCTTGTCACGTAATACTCGGACTGTTCCAGCTTCTCATAGGACGGATAAAAAAACTCCGGCGCGTTGTCATGGTGGATATTAAGGATCACATACATGTCCTCCTCCAGCGCCCAGTCCACCACCTGCTGCACGCGGTCAAGCCATGCGTCGCTTATGTTGTAATCCTCATCCATATGGTTATGCCAGGAAACGGGCAATCGAAAAGTACGAAACCCCGCCTCCGCAATCTTCTTTACCATTTCCTGCGTCGTCAGGATTCCGCACCATGCGGATTCATATTCCATCTCGTCCTCGACCGCGCAGTTTGCAGCATCAAAGGTGTTGCCAAGATTCCAGCCCAGCCGCATATCCTCCACAAAACGGATTGCCTCGCTGTCCGGCAGCACCAGTTCCTCCCTCTCTGGCACCTCCACAACAGGCTCCGCCGCCAGCAAATCCGACAGGGATCCTTCCTTTTCGCTGCCGCAGCCAGTAAACAACGCCAATACCACCGCCGTGGTCACCGCCACAATTTCTGTCATGATCTTCTTTTTTCTCATCCGCTTTTCCTCTTTCGTCCGATGCCTTCAAGCCTCACGGATTTCTGTCATTTCTTGTATAGCTTGCCCTTAAAAGTAGCTAACGTGTTTCCATCTTTGTACGCTATGCTAGTAAGTGAAAGATACCCCACATAAGTGCTACCGTTATACACCTCGGTGGCGTACAAGGTTTTGGGCGGTGTCACGATGCCCGCATAGAGGACTCTCCGCTCCGCATCGATGGAGGCTGCGGCTCTTGCCCCTGTCTGCAGGCTGCACTCCCTGTCCGGGATCAAAATCTGATAGCTCTCATAATAAACCCCATCCGGCGTATATCCGCTTTCCAGAAATTGCAGCTCCTCCTGTATTTTCACACAATCAACCGCAGCATCCTCTGCCGCCATGCCCTTCGCCGGCATGGCAATAAAAAACACAATCATTGCCAGAAACAGAACGATTCTCTTCATCTGCCCCCCCTATTCTCCTATTATATCTTCTCCTCTTATCTGCTGATATGCCACCGGCAAACCGTCCGTATTCTCGTCCTCCGGTAAAAGAACGGCAACGGCATCCGAACTAAACAGTATGCCATCCGGATCATACTTTTTCCAGTAGGTAAACACCAGCGCATCTGCCTCATCTAATCGCTCTTTATACTGATCCCAAAAATGCTCTCTTGTATAATCACTCACTATTTCCATGCCAAGATCACCCCGGTACTCCAGCGCCACCACATAGACACTTTCATATTCCGGAAGCTCATCCGACTCCGTCAGGTATTCGTCCACGACCCATGCCTGCAAAGTCTTCCGATACACGCTGAAATGCCATGTCAGCGCGACTCCCGCAAGCGCTCCCATCAGGATTCCGATTATCAGCAAAATGTATATTTTTTTCGTTTTTTTCGGCGCGGCTTCCGGGCTGCTGTGAATTTCCGCGCAGTTTTCGGGAGGCGTATCCGTTTCCGCCTCTTCCTCCCGTCCTACCTCCGTTCTCTCCTTTCCGGTCAGATCTGACAGCGATACCTCAAAGACCTCCGCCATATCCCGCAGCATAAACACGTCCGGCGCCACCACACCGTTCTCCCATTTGGACACGGTGGATGGCGTCACACTCAGCCGCTCCGCCAGCTCTTTCTGTGTCATCCGGCGCTCTCCCCTCAGCGCCTTGATGATCCTTCCTAAATGCTCCGTGCTGAAATTCCCATCCATTGTATATTCCCGCTTTCTTCTGTTTTATGTATCATTGTCCCTTTTTACAGAATACCATACGGAAATACTATCGTCAATTGTCGATGCGGCATCCCCCCTATTTTTTTCTCTCGTCCAGATACAACTGCACACGGTTGTGCAGCTTTTCCGCCACATCCTCAGCGGAAGCCTCCCCTATAAAATACGGCTCCAGCTCCTCGGCAATGATATATGAAATCTCACTTACTCTGAAATTTGCCGGTTCGCAGTTGGCAAGCAGCCCCCGGAATTGTTCCTCCTGTTCTTCCGTGAACGGCGCGGATTTGTAACCGGCACCGTAGTCATTCCCAAGAAATTCATTCCGTCTCGTCCTTGTATTTGCTATTATCGTCTCATAGGCATCCAGATGGACTGGCATCGTAAAGAAATTTCCAAACATGCTGCGAAGACCTTTTTCGGACATCTCGTTCCAGGTGTCAAAATTTGCACACCGAACCTGAGCTTCCGAGGACAGCAAATACTTTAAGAACTCTTTCGCTCCATCCTTTTGTGTTGCGCTTGCATTCAGATACAGTTCTTTGGCGCTGACATAAATCCCATTGCCTTCCTGTCTGGGATATCCCAACATGGCAGGCTCGCCCTTCAGGCATGCCCACAGGGCATAGAATATACTCAGGTTAGTATTATAAAGAGAGGTTTGTACCGACACCGACTCTCCATCTCTCAACAGTACCGCATCCGCCTCCACAAGTGTGCCGTCATCACCGTATTTCTTGGCAAATGCCAGCAAATCCAAGAAAGGCTGTTCCGTCAGATGGCTTTCGCCCTTCTCCCAGTCAATATACGTTGTGTTGTCATTATCCCAAAGCCCGTACCGCAGAACAATATCCAAAGCATCGCAGCCCTTCTGCAGGATTTTTGCATCAGACGCGGACACTGCCTTCATCAGTTCCGGCAAGGTCCACGAGGTACGTCCGTCCGCAAACGCTGCCGGGTAGCTTACAAAATCAAAGGTACATTCATAGGGCACACCGTACAGTTTTCCGTCAACCCGCGCGTTCTCCAGCGCCGCCTGCAGATATGCCGTCTCATCCGTAATCAGTTCGTCCAGACATTCCAGATACCCGCCATTCACTAAAGATGCCACGTCTATAACCATATCATCGCCCAGAATATCCGGTCCCTCACCGGTACTCACCTGAAGCAGGATGCGGTCTCTGAAAGAAACGTCATCCTCTCCCTCTCCGGGGTACACAACAGAGACATGATACTGTGGATTCTGTCTGTTAAACCGCACTGCCTCCTCCTCCAGTGCAAATGGGCGGGCAGCAAATGCCATCACGATTTCCTGCCTGTTCAGCATGGGATCCGTGTCGCTGCGCTTCATCTCGAGGATCGCGCATTCACCATCCAGCGCCACCAGCAAGCGAAACTCTCCATCCTCCGAAGTATCCATATTGTATACCATGTCGACCAAATAATCCCTCTTCACGAAAGGAAACACAAGCTGCGGCTCCCCATCATCATCAAGTCTCCACACATTCTGCGTATCCGCAATATAAAGGATTCCCTCCTTGGAATATCCCGCCGTATACAGGGTTGCGACACCCTCCCATTCCTTGATCAGGCATACATTCTCATCCCCTATCTTCGCAATGCACGCCTTTCCCTCCGAATCCACGCCATACCAATAGGTGTCCGCACCCGCCTCCTTCTGCAGGATACCGTAAACCTTCCCCGGTATAATAATGGTTTCCTGTATCTGCAATGCATTGTCCATGAGCATGATGCAGCTTCCGGAGGTTCGGTAATAGAAATATTCCCCGTCCTTATTTCTGCATACCCTAGCTACATCCTGACGAGCCTCTTCCTCCGTCACTGCCGATACGACACCGAGCATCTCCACAATTTCGTCCTCTTCAGTCAATGCAAGATAGCATTGATCTTTTTTTTGAACAATTGCATACGTCTGACCATCCGGAGACCGGTAGGGCTGCGTGCCGTAATATTTTTCTCCTTCCACAACATACCCTCCATACAGCGCGGACTCCTCCCATGTGCTGTCATTCACATCGAATAGCCGTTCGTAATTATAAATAGTATTGTAAATCGCCCCCTCTTCTTTTTTTGACACCATAGTGTTTCGATACACACAATCGCCCAGCAGCCGGGGATCACCATAAAATAAACTTCCTCCGTCCGACACCTCCGCTTCAAATGCCCGATCTGTATTCGGAATCGCCGTCTCCTCCATAATGTAGTACTCCGCCGTTCCTTCCGTTTGTTCCGTGCCGCCGCTCATCCCCGCGGCTGCCGTATCCGAAGTCCCTTTTCCGGCATCCTGTCCGCAGCCCGCCAATCCCAGCATCAACATTGTAAGCAAAGCGCCAACACATAAAAAGTTTTTTTTCATGATAAATCCCCTTCCTGTCCCCAAGATGCATTCTATCTAAAAGCATAGCGGATTGCGCGATTTTTGTAAATTGAAAAACTTTCAACACGATTTCGGGGCTATTTCGCGCAACTTTCCAAACGTTCAATTGACAGACTGCGCAGTGCATGTTACAATGTCGCCCTTTTCATATCGCGCGTTATTTATTGTTATTGAAGCCCACCTTCATGCTCGTCCAGATAAAGCTGCACACGGTTCTGTATCAGTTCGCAGACCTCCTCCACAGACCGGTCTCCACTGAAATAGCTCTCCGCCTCCTCGAAAATAATCTTACGAATCACCAATGTATATTCACTATGCAATTCCATCGTCTCCATCATCTCATAAAAAGCTTGGAGTTCCTCCTCTGTAACCTCCTCCCACTCAACCCCCTCAAATTTCACAAATCCTCCGGGGTAGGAGAGTTGCCCGACATACTCCCCCTGGCTCTCCAGAAAAGCCTCTTTCAGGACAGGCAGTGCATTGACAAACACCGACTTCTTGCCTATCATAAGTTGGCATTCTTTGCTCAGCATGTATTCCATAAATTCCCACACGCCCTCTTTATGCGCGGATTGTGCATTCATATAAAAAGCCTTCCCGCCGCCTCCAATCACACCACCGTTTGTCGTAGGATAACCTGTCATAACCATGCCTGCCTGCGCCGTTACCTTTTCAGCCGCAACGTAAGTACACAGTTCAGTAAAGTTGAATAAGACCCCCATGCCGTTCAAGGAAGGTTCTATGGAATTTTCTCTGTGTACGCACCGATACCGCGCAGCAAGCTCCAGCATTCTCGCTAACCTTCCGTCTGTAAAATTACATTTACCCGCCTCCATATCCAGCATCCCCCCAAGATCCTGTGAATAAGCCAAGCAAATTTTCAGAATAGCCACTGCATCATCGCCATCGAACAGACACAGCTCTCCCTCGTAGTTTTCAAGGTTCTCCAGCAGACTCTCCAGACAGAACCCCTGTTCCGTTCCTACCAGCTCCTGTCTCATATACAGTGCGACCGGGGATGCCCCGTAGATAAGCCCGTAAATATTGCCGTCCTGATCCGGCTCGGAGCAAACCGGAAAATAATCCTCCATCTCCAAATTACTGTTTTCAAGATAGGGGCTCAGCTCCTCCAGCGCCCCCTTTTCCTGCAGTGCCATTATATTCTGCACTGATAAATAATCCAGAATATCCGGTCCGATGCCCGCTGCAATTTCAACCTGCACTTTATCCCGAAAAGTAAAAGGACTTTCCTCATCCGGGCAAATCACAGTCTGCACATAATACCGCTCATTCTCTTTGTTGAATTGCGCTATGCACTCCTGCACCGGTGCACAGATCCACGTTGTCTTGTAGGTCAGAATGATTTTTTCTGTTTCCGTATTCTCTGTATAAGTCAGCAGTACCGTCCGTTCCGGCGTCAGGATCTCCACCTGCTTATCCGACAGATAGCGCGCCCCGGCTATCTGCCCTGTCACTGTATATTCCGCATTGGTCCAGTGCAGCAGATACTCAGGTTCTTTTTTGTAAACGCTGATTCCCTCTGCACCGATCAATAAGATTCCTTTCTCCCCGGCAGACGCAATCCCATAGACTACTTCCTCCAGCCACTTTACCTCTCCTGCTGTCTGCCTCTCCTCATCAATCTGCACGATACCGCTCACAAACCGTTCCGAATGCTGCAAAACCGCCCAAAGCTTTCCGTCTCCGTCCCTGCACAGTGCCGCAGCATTCCCGGGCAATTTAATCCGGTACTGTTCCCCGCCGGTCTCTGTCAGCAGCACCAGATATTCGTCAAGCATGACGTAAATCTGCCTGCCCGTATCCAGCCACCAGTGTGCCGATACCCCCAGATAATCCTGCGGTGTATTTTCCATAAGCTTACTGCCCACCGTTTCTCCCTCTCGATACAGGAATACATTGTTTTCACGGTCTGCCGCCAGCTTTACGATCTTCCTGTCATAATACTGCACGCCAAGTGTCAGGTAAGGATCCTCCTCCCCAAAAACAAGTCCCTCGTACTGCGCTCTCCAGCTCCCCTGCTGCTGTACCGTTTCCTTCTCTTTTCCGCAAGCCCCCAGCACCAGCCCCATTGACATCAAAAACAGGAGCCCCGAAAATAATCGTTTTGTAAAATGAATTTTCTTTCCTTGCAGCAATGTTTCCCCTCCCCGTATCAAAAAGTGTTATTTATTGTTATCGAAACCCATCCCCCTGCTCGTCCAGATAGAGCTGCACACGGTTCTGTATCAGCTCGCAGACCTCCTCCGCTGACCGTTCTCCACTGAAATAGCTCTCCGCCTCCTCGCAGATAATCTCCCTGATTGCAGCAGGGCAGTGCGGAATCGTCCTGATCCCCTCCATCAGTTCATACAGCGCCGCCAGATCCTCCTCCGTAAACGTTGTTTCCACATCGTCTGCTTCCGCCAGCATAAACGCGCCTCCCATTCCGCCTATACTTTTTTGCCCCGCCTCCAAAAACGCCTCCTTCAGCACAGGCAGATACAGATACTGGATATCCTCCCCGAGAGCAAGCTGTACTTCCTTCCCCAGCATGTACTCCATAAATTCCCACACGCCCTCCTTGTGCGCGGATTGTGCATTCATATACAACGCCGCCTCAAAGTAATGCGGGGCGGGCACCGTATCGGTGGGATACCCCGTCATGACCATTTTCGCCTGCTTTGCCACCGCATTCCATGCCGGATACGAGGTATATTCCGTAAACTGCGCCGCCATAGCGAGGCACTCCGCAGATTCCTGCCCGGAAAAGCCGTGCGTACACTGTACTTTTTCTGCCAAAGCAAGCAGTCTTTCCATATCTCCTTTTGTAAAATCACAGGTTCCGCCTTGCAGATCCAGCATTCCGTACAGGCTCTCCGAGTCCGCAAGCCACATTCTCAGAAGATTTTGTGCACTCCGGCCGTTCAGAAAGCACCGCTCACCACTGTAATTTTCCAATCCGGACAGCAATGTGTTTTGATCCGGTGCCCCCTCTTCTCCCACCACTTCATCCCGCACAAAGAGTGTTATGGGCGCAGCTCCGTATATGACCTTATAAATTCCGCCGTCTTCTTCCTGTTGTGTGCAAATCAGAAACAGGCTCTCCCCTTTGAGCCCGCTGTCCGCCATGTATGCACTCAATTCTTCCAAAGCGCCTTTTTCCTGCAACACCGTGATATCTTCCACGGAATAACCGTTCAGAATGTCCGGCCCGCGCCCGGCTGCCATCTCCATCTGCACCTGATCGCGAAAAGCAAAGACATCCCCATCCTCTTTTTCGGAATAGAGCTGGATCTCCACATAATATTTTTCATTTTCCTCATTGAACCGGACGATCCACTCTTTTTCCTCTGACGTCAGCAGGGTGGTCTTGTAGGTCAGCATCACCTTATCTGCCTCCTGCTCCAGTCCCCTCGTCAACGTGACTGCCTTTTCCCCCGCAAGGATTTTAATTTCATCATCCGACGGACAATCGACCTCCCAGACCATTCCCTTTTGACTGTACTGGGTATCGCGCCACTCCAGCAGATATTCTTTTTCTGCTTTATAATAGAATATTCCCTCCGCATCCGTCAGCACCAGTCCCCGACCGGACACATAGGAAATACTGTTTACAATGTTTTCCTGCCAGTCGATTTCTCCCGCCGTCCGTTTTTCCTCGTTGATCCGCAGGATACCGCTGGCAAACCGGTCAGATGCCTGCAAAAGTCCCCAGAGCTCCCCTTTATCATCCCGGCACAGCCCCGTGAGACTGCCGGGCAGGCTGATCCGGTACTCCTCACTTCCATCCCCGGAAAGCTTTATGAGGCACTCCTTTCCCAACACAAAAATCATCCCGTCTGCGTCCAGCCACCAGCTGTTCACAGCCGTCACATATTCCTCCCTCACATCGCTGCAAATCGTCCTTCCGGCTTTCCCGTCCGGGCAGAGAATCACCCGGTTCTCCCTATCTGCAAACAGACACACGATCTCCCCGCCGTAATGTTGCACGCCCAGCACAGTGAGTTCATTTTCTTTCTCAAACTTCAGTTCTTCATAGTGCGCCTGCCATTGCTCCCGCTGCGCATCCCCCTGCCCGTCTTTCCCCTTCCCGCAGGCTGCAAGAAGGAAGCACCCCAGCAAAATCACCAGCACCGCTACCGCGTTACGCACCTGTTTCCTTTGTTTTCTTCCGTTTTTCATTTTGTTATCTTTCATCTGCTTCCCCTTTTACGGCGCAATGGCTTCTAATTTTGAATTTAATTTTTCTTAAAGAGGAGTCTTTTTGATAATAAGACTCCTCCATCTTTGGTAAATTATTTGCTACATTGAGAATGTTAGTGCACAACCGTATGACTTTCTGATTCCTTTATTTCTGCCACAAAAGCATAAGAGTTACAATTCGTACAATACATAATATATAGTTGCTTTTTAATTGTCACATTGCAAGTCACGTTTATCGGTGTTCCATCTGTGTAACGCCCCACCGCAACCGTGTGACTGGAAAAGTAATTTTTGTATTGTCCTGTAGCACGATATTGATAAACAGGATAAGCATTCCCATTTCTATCTTTGTGATCGCATCCCGCAGCACTTGCATACAGCGGACTGGCTCCCAACAGCAGACACGCACTCAGTATCGCCAAAATACTTCTCTTTATTAATTTCATTTTTTACCCTCCACTAAAGAAAATGGTTTTCAGTTTCAAAGACGCGTCCTACTTGAGAGCATAGCGGATTATGCAATTTTTGTAAATTGAAAAACTTTCAACACGATTTTGGGGCTTTTTCGCGCAACTTTCCAAACGTTCAATTGACAAGTGGCACTATGCATGATATAATGCGCGACATAAAAGAAGCCGCAACACCCATAAAGATGCTGCAGCTCCTTCTATACTTCCCATTCACATAAGATCAGACCGCCTACTGCACAACCAGATTTGTGTAGCCCATCAAGCTTTCGTCCACCTCTCGCGCGGCCTCTCTGCCCTCACGGATCGCCCAGACTACCAGAGACTGTCCCCTGTGCATATCCCCTGTGACAAACACATTATCCACGCTGGTCTTGTAAGCACCCGCCTCTGTTTTCACGTTGGTGCGCTCGGTGAGTTCCACCTTGAAAGCGTCGGTCACATACTTCTGGCTGCCCAGAAATCCCGCTGCGATCAGCACGATCTCGGCGTCCAGCACCTGCTCGCTGCCCGGCACTTCCTTCATGCTCATGCGCCCGGTGGCAGGATCCTTCTCCCATGAAAGCCTGACGATCTTTACCGCCTTCAGGCTTCCGCTCTTATCCTTGATAAACTCCTTCACCGTGGACTCATAAATTCTGGGGTCATGCCCGAATACGGCAATCGCCTCCTCCTGACCGTAATCCGTCTTGAGAATCTTCGGCCACTCCGGCCATGGATTATTCTCCGCCCGCTTCTCCGGTGCCTTGGGCATCATTTCGATCTGGGTCACGGACTTGCAGCCGTGGCGGATCGCCGTTCCCACGCAGTCATTGCCCGTATCGCCGCCACCGATAATCACCACGTTCTTGTCCTTGGTATTGACAAACTTGCCGTCCTCGAAATGACTGTCCAAAAGGCTTTTGGTGTTGGCCTTCAGAAAATCCACCGCAAAATAGATTCCCTTCGCATCCCTTCCGGGCGCATTGATGTCACGGGGATTGGAGGCGCCGCACGCCAGCACCACCCTGTCATACTCCTTCAGCAGCTTCTCCGCCTTGATGTCCTTTCCCACATCCACGCCGGTCACAAAGGTAATTCCTTCTGCTTCCATGACCCGTATCTTGCGCTCAATGATCTGCTTCTCCAGCTTCATGTTGGGAATGCCGTACATGAGAAGACCGCCGACCCTGTCCGAGCGCTCGTAGACCGTCACCAGATGCCCTCTCTTGTTGAGCTGATCTGCCACCGCGAGCCCGGAAGGCCCGCTTCCCACCACGGCAACCCGCTTTCCCGTGCGTGCCTTGGGCGGTTTCGGACAGGCATATCCCTTATCGTATGCATTCTCAATGATGGCATATTCGTTTTCCTTGGTTGCCACCGGATCGCCGTTCAGTCCGCAGGTACATGCCGCCTCGCAGAGCGCCGGGCACACGCGGGAGGTAAACTCCGGGAAGTTGTTTGTCTTTTTCAGTCTCTCATAAGCCTGCTCCCAGTTTCCCGTGTATACAAGATCATTCCACTCGGGCACCAGATTGTGCAGCGGACAGCCGCTGGTCATGCCGCAGAGCGTCATGCCGGACTGGCAGAAAGGAACACCGCATTCCATGCAGCGCGCGCCCTGGAGCCTTTGCTTCTCCATGGGAAGATGCTCATGAAACTCATTGAAGTTCTTGATTCTCTGCTTCGGCTTTATCTCTTCGGATGTTTCTCTTTTATATTCCATAAAACCTGTTGGTTTTCCCATCTTTCCTTCGTTCCTTTCTGTCCTTATTTTTTGGTGTTGGCGTAGAATGCCTCGATCTGTGCCTGTTCTGCGCTCAGTCCCTTTTCCTCCATCTGCACGATCATCTTCAGCATACGCTCATAATCGTGAGGGATGATCTTTTTGAACTTGGGCAGGTACTCTCCGAAATGATCCAGAATCAGCTTGCCCTTCTCGGAATTGGTGTACGCCACATGCTCCTTGATCATGTCCTTCAATTCCAGCACATCATACTTGGAAGTGATCTCATAGGAGGAAACCATCTCCTTGTTGAGGCGCATATACAGGTCATTTTCCTCGTCCAGCACATAGGCGATACCGCCGCTCATGCCCGCAGCGAAATTCTTTCCGGTATGCCCGAGCACCACCACGCGCCCTCCGGTCATGTATTCGCAGCCGTGGTCGCCGACGCCCTCCACCACCGCAATAGCGCCGGAATTGCGCACGCAGAAACGCTCGCCTGCCACGCCGGAGATGAACGCCTTG
>ERZ1026854.285-NODE-285-length-36774-cov-6.728397_pt1 | contig 36774 bp, 67 predicted proteins | sample MGYA00380157_ERZ1026854 | MGnify/ENA primary metagenome ERZ1026854 (study PRJEB33269, sample SAMEA4719793) | human gut metagenome | biome: human-associated habitat; feature: organic feature; material: feces | place: Cameroon | collected 2013-10 ... | reverse complement strand
AACTTGCCGACGAGAAGCTAATGTCTTTATTGTTTGGCCAATGTAATTTTTATCGTTCTCAGTATTATGAGCTCGATAAATAATGCCGTATGCCATAATATCACTCCTAATATATTTCTATATTATTTAGACTATATCTTCACCCTTGTGGGGTCCACTACTTCCGGCTATTGCCGAACTCCTTACGGATAGTCGTTGAACTCTCCCTTTCGGGATTAGCTGCTGATTGCCCATTATAAAAGACTAACAGGTTTACACCAATAAGTCTATCTTGACATTTTTTTCTGCTTTCGCCGCGATTACGCTTAGTTCCTACAAAACTTACGTTTTAGCATGTCAAGCTCTTAGGGGTTTCCAGCATTTCAGTGGTTTTTGCACAGCCATTGCTGGTTGCGGGACCTGAAACTCAAGTCCTAAAATTATCCTATATTTTCGAGTCTTTTGACCCTAAAATATAAGCCCAAGATTTATGTAAATCTCCTTTGTCAACCCATTTGATTTCATAATTACATTTCACCATGTAATACTTATTGTAAGGTTGATATGAAGAAATATTATCCCTCCACACGAGCCAGGGCGCGGAATCCCAATAAATCAATTCTCCAACTGCTAATTTATCTTCCAACCGCGTAAGTAGTATCTGAGAAACTCTGTTCTCATCTTGCTTATCGGTAAGCACAATTCCTTGGAAACAGCTATCATGCTTACCAACCCGGTGAAGGGTTTGAGTTTGTGGATTGTATTTCAAATTTCGTTCAAATTCCAGAACGCCAGATTTTTGGGCGCGTTGCTGAGGTGTATGTCCCATATGATTTACACGTCGCAGATAAGTCTGCCAGTATTCACTCATTGCGGCTCAACTCCCCTACTAAGTTGATACACTCGAATACTGTTTTTCTAAAATACTCATAATTCAAAAATCTAAGAGAGGACAATTTACCAATCAGTGGCCAAAAATTTATTGTTCTATCTAACTCGGAGCTTCCCATGAGTTCGATAATAATTGTATCAAGGAACTTTTCCCAAGAGCCTTCTTTTTCCTTCTCACACAACAAGCCGTAGATGCGACCTTTCAACTTGTTGTAATATCCTTCCGTCATTTGCCCGCCAAGCGTCCAAATATAGGATTAGGTTTATAATTCTCAGAGCGGCCATACCGGTCAATCTTATACCGGCAATCATCATTCACTCTTTGAGCGGTCGCATTCAATTTTTGAAGAAAATTTGCTTGAGAGAAATCCTTTGTGCTATATAGATGGCGAAGGTTGTCCCAAGTCGCCACACAGCGTTCAACCCATTGAAGTTTCATTAGATTTGCCAGAATTTGAACTTCATCATTTGTCAAATCATTTACAAACTAAATATCATCGTGGTCAAGCGGGATGCGAGAATATCTGAATTGAAAAATTGCTTCGTCGAGAATTTGTCGCCAATCTTTTTCAACCTCATCCCAATACTCATTCATCATCCAATCATCTGCTTCGACTTTAGCGAGAAAAGCATCGTAGACTACGGAAAGAGGGGTAGCCATAGGCCCGCACCTCCTTAGCGTTGAAGAGCAAGAGCATGTAGCACATCCACACCACAGTGATGCTTGATTAGGCTTACGCGAGTGGCGTCCGCAATACTGAGGAACATCGCGCGATCTACAATCTTTTGTTTGAGAGCGGGAGTAGCACTCATAAGAACCTTAGCAAGAGCCTGCGCGGACTGTTCTGTTAGAAGTTTATCTACATCAATCTCTTCCTCGTCATTCTTAGAGTTAGTAATCTCAGCAATTTGCTGCTTGACTTCCTCATCGTCAGAAACAACCTTTAGAAAGCCATCCTTCATTAGAGACTTACAACCAGGGTCGCAACTAAATTCCTCATAAACATCTTCCGCGAGACTGACCCGCTGGCCGGGTTCAAGGTCCCGCACGTAGCGGACTTGTCGAAGGTTTAGCTCAATATTAAAAGAGCTAACATTCTTTACGTAAACTTTCTTTTCCATTTTTCTTACTCCTTTTACTCAAGTCAAGTCAAAGGGAAGGCCGCTTTCGCGGCCCTCCCGTTATATGTTAGGGCTCGATATTCAGACCGCTGTTGTCCCAGCCGCCATCGGGAATACCAGCATTGTAGTAGATGCCCCAGAAGTTAGGCTCGGCTACCATGCCGACACCGATCTTCTTGTACATCTGAACTTCCATAGACCAGTCGCGGTTCTCAACTTCCTTGAAGTGGGTGTCGCCAATCAGACCAATCTTTACCAGCTTTTCCTTACCAGCGGGCAGGACATAAGCAAAGCGAGGATTGAATACCAACTTGGTGTTCTCTTCATCTACGAAAGAATTGGGAATTACAACCACGGGGGCACCAGCGAACTTGCCGATGTAGCCAGTGTTGCGGAACTCTTCAATATCAGAGTCAGACATCTTTACGGTGCTACCATAGGTGATGCCGTTAGCCATCTTAGCAGCAAACTGAGGGCCGCAGTAGATAACAGGGGCGCCATAAGCACTTACAGTCTGAATCATATCAGCCATCTTGTCAGGGTCGAAGGCGGTTACAGCTACCTTGTTCGCGGCAGGACGGCCAGAGTCATTCCAAGAAGAAATCAGGCAAGCCTGAATGTCTTCAAAGATGCGGTCCATTAGACCTTCAATCAGGATGTCATAGATATCCATGATATCTTCGGTGCCATCCAGATAACGCTCGAAATCAACGATACCAGCGCCAGCATACACATAAGGCTTCAGTTCAAAAGTCTCAGCGTCCAGACGGAAGGTCTCGTAAACACCAGCCGCGGTAGCACGGGTAACGTAGCTCTTACCGCGACGGCGGCCCAGCTGCTTCTTATAGATAACGCGCTCGTTGTTGCCATACTGGCGAACTTCGGCAAACATGCCGATCAGTTCCTGAACGCGGCGGGGCAGCTCTTCCTGAGCGATTTCTTCCAGAATCTCGAATACTTCGGGACCATTGCGGCGGCGCAGGGCGGGAGTACCCATGGTGCGGGCCAGTTCATCGCGCAGAGCAGAGCGATAATCTACATGCTCATTAGCAAATTCGGCAGGAATATTCTTGCCGCGAGCACAATCAAATAATTGTTTCAAAGTCATTTCCATGTTATTGCCCTCCAATTACACACGAACAACCTGATACTTGATGGCCTTTTCGCCATTGGGCATCGTGGTGTATTTGATAACCTGGGCATAAGCACCAGACGTAGGAACAGCGGCGGTCAGCTTAGGACGGCCATTGCCCACAACGGGGACTACATACAGAGGAGTTTCCTCCAGCTTCTTCATAGCGGCTTCAACAGCCTCTACGTCGGCGAAATCGCCCATATCAAAACAGTTGGAAGTGAAGGTATCGCCCAGATCGATAATACCAACGCGGGGATAATCACCAGCAACATCATGATGTAGATTCAGGCCATACTCGTAGCGGCCCCATTCCTTTTCGGTGGTATATACGATACCAACCATTTCGCCCTCTTCCTTTAGAGTGCGAATTTCGCCATTGGCCTTATTGGCACAAACCCACATGCCATTTTCGCAGGGGCTTTCTTCGGTGAACTCAGCCGCCAGAGGAGTCTGAGACACTACGTTGCCCTGAGCCAGATAACGGGCACGATTCATTTCAAGTGCCGCATACTTCTTTACAGGAAACTTAGCCATAACTAATTACCTCACTTTACATACTTTTTCAGGTATTTTACCAGAGCAGATTCTTCCTCTTGTTGAGGCTGAGGAATGCGAATCTCTTCACCCTGATTCTTAGCCATAGAGAATTTAGTGTATTCCAGAGCCAAATTAGTATTCAGAGCATCAACGCTCAGTTCATCCTTATGCTCCAGAATACCAGCGATGTTTTCCGCAGGTAGGCACTTGCTAAACTTCTCAATAATGCGGGCTTTTTCCGCATTTTCATATTCCGTAATAGTGGCGGCCTGTTCAGCGATGGTGGTATCACGTTCGCCAATCTTAGCCTCATATTCGGAAGTAGCAGTAGTTTTTTCTTGCTGTAGTGCTTCGTAGGTAGCCTTCAACTCTTCCAGAGATGCTTGAAGTTGCTCCTTTTCAGCACTGAGAGCGTCAAACTTATTTTGAAGTTCCGCAAGTTCGTCCACCTTAGATTGTAGAGATTCACCAGAAGAAGTCTTGAATGCTTCAAACTCTGCGCGGAGGTCATCGGAACCTTGCGTGAGCTCGTCATAATCAAACTCGCTCTCGCAATTCAGAGCAAGCTCGCCCTCTTCGGAAATAGTGTAGCTATACTTCTTGATTAGCTTCTTTCCGCCGCAGGCGTAGGTTAGAATCTCGGTGTCATTCATGGAGAAAGGCACTTCATTGATAACCCAAGAATTTTCTTCTGTGAAGTCGGGATTCAGAGAATTGAAAACATCGGCAAAATGCTCATTCTCTACGCCATTTACTTTTACATTCATAGCGTTCTGACCTCCACTGTGTTCTTTCACTTTATCTTGTAAATCCATTAGCAATTTGGAGAATTGCTCAAATTTGAGAGCACCGTCTTTTTCAAAGAAGGTAGAGCCAGAGAAACACGGCTCGACGCCTTCCCCCAGTGCGCATAAGGCGTGTAGGCGGGCCTTCGTATATACGAAATATTCCCCGTCATTTTCACCCATATACGCCCATTCGCCCGCAATATACTCCGGGTCGGGGTTTAGTTCCATACTCTGCTTTTTACCAACAATAGAGTTGGCTTCCTTCAAATACTCACTGAAAAGAACGATGTTGAATGTAGCATATTCGCGTTCTACGCCGTCTGCCGGGTCAACTACTTTCTCCCAGCCCGCAAAACTCTCGACATAACCATAAGCACTGGCAAGTTCCGGCCCTGTGTGAGAAGTCCAGTCGCCTTTTTCCTTATCAAAGAAACCGACAACAGGAACCGTCCCTTGGGCGGCCGAAGCAATTAGTTGATCAGCCACTTCGTCAGTGATATAACTATAGTTGCGATTGCGGTATTTTGTGAATACGTGGCATTTTGCACGCGCTACATTTGGAAGGGATTCATTGATAGGTGTTAGTGGAGAGGAAATTGTAATATCAAATGTTAGCGGAATTTTTTTATCCATCTCTTTTCCTCCCATTAGGTCATTCCATCAATATTTTGTTGAGTGCGGTCCGCACGCTCGGAGATATCCAAAGCAGGTCGCCCGCCTTCACTATTTATGTCCTCGCCCGAGGTGCTTTCGCCACTTTTTTGCGACAAATTTTTTTGTCCTTCGACGCCCGATTGGGTGTATGAAGAGGATAGAGGAACCATAAAATTCGTCATATTCAAAATATTGTTCTCAAAGTCAGTTTGGTGTATGAGGTCAAGAGTGTCAATACCCAAGGCCGCCGCGACCGCAGTTTTAGGATAACCATACTGCGCGGCTTTGAGGAACATATCTAAATCTTCTTTTTTGAAAATGGAAGAAATTGGAAGAAGGCGAATAGTAAAATAGATGCCGCCCTTTGCTTGCCCACGTAGATAAGCATTGATCCACACTTCATATTGTTTGCTCCACGCATATAGAGCAGCAATATCTTTCTTGATGGAATAAGTTAGAGCAGTTGAGCCACTACCTGAGTTGAAAATTTCCTGAGAAATACCTAACTCATTGTAAATATTTTGCGTGTATTTGTCCAGACGACTTTGAGAAGATGATGCGGCTGTGTCAGCATCCTGAACACTTTCCAATTTCACATCCGCATAAGTTGTTAGAACATCAATACTTTCGCGGTCTGCCATCATACCGCATACACTATTGTGAAGTTCTTCGGCCTCTGGCAAAGTAAAAAGAAGTTCACCATTAGACTTGTCAATCGGCAACTTTTGAATTAGCAACTTATGTAGTTCATTTTCATCTCTTTCTTCTTCGCGGCCACGTGCTGCTTGAAGTTCTTCGGCCGCAATAGTAGCAGAGATAAAAGGCGGCAACATATCGTCATTGAAGCAGAAACATATACCCCCATCTACTGGTGGAATCTCAGCCCAGAACGCATCCTTGCCCGCCAAAGAGCGATATTTTTGTTGGATGTATTTTGGGAAAAGACTTAGGAGCTTCTTGCGGTCTGCTTCTGTAGTTGCTATTTGAGTAAAATATTGTAGATTGATTTCAAGAATTGGCAAGTCATTCTCGTCGCGGAAACGGGAGCGACACCATTGGCAAGGTAAACGAAATGCCACCATGCGGCCGTCCGATAGCTCTTTCATTAGCCCGAAAAACACACCCTCCAATAAAATAGTGCGGTTGATGCGGGGGAAGAGAGCGTCGAGATTCGCTTCTTTCAGTTTCTTTGCCATAGAAAAATACGCTGTTTTCAGTTTTTTAGGGGCGGCCGCAACATTATAGTGCGGAGTTAGCAGATAGGTATAGGAAAGCAAAGAGCTCTTATACTCTATCATGGCCGCATACTCGCCGCAGAAGCGGGCATAGTAGCGTGAAAGCTCACGGATTTCCCGTGGGTCGCCTTGCTCAATGATATCTTTTATCTCTTCCTTATCAAAGGACGTAAAAGAAAGGGAGGAAACATTCCTCCCATAACGGTTCTAATAGCTTCTTTCACTATTGGGGAGCCGCACTCTATCCTTTGTTTTGGAAGTATGCTGAGCAAATTGACGAAATTCTTCAATGTTTCTTGGTTGTTTGCTCATCGTCTTGTCCTCCGTTTATTTGAAGAGGAAGAGAAAAACGCGCAAGTTTTGCCGCCAAACATAGACTTTTTCTTGCGGCGGAATTCTTCATCTTCATAAAACTTTATGCGATATAATCCATATCCCAGGGCAGAAACACGGTCTTTGTTGATGCGTTTGGTAATTTGCTCAACCGCTATCTAACCTTGAACACCGGTCGGCCGCAGTTTTAGATTATTCAGCTCATCTATAAGTCGCGAGGTCATCACATAAGGCAACAAAAATCGCTCTTTTGCCAAAAAATTCATTTTTTGCCCTTTTTTGGTAGCAAGTAATTTTTCTTTTACTATGCGTTCGTTCGCGAGGAGTTGGACATGTCCGTTGTTGATTTGGATAAAGAGATTGGAATAGATGTCATTGTTCATCGCGGCATTAGCCTTGATGTTGTAGATGATTGCTTTATCTTTTTCTTCACGAGGATAGGGGTAGGTTTCAGGATCATTGGAGACATAGAGAGGTTCCCAGTAGCGACCTTTGCGGTCCCATTGGGGGATAACAAGTTGGTCGACCAAACCAGCACCGATACCATTGCCATCGACTACTACTTCACGAGGGTGGTAGAGGGAGACCAGTTCTTTTATGCGGACGGCTTGGTCAGGAAGAGAAGTTTTTGTCATATTTTCTGTATAAACTACTTTTTTCTTCCATTCGTCATTATGGGGGACAACCTTTATCACCATTATAGATGAATCATTATTACCCGTCCTAGCGATATCCGCGGCCAGCTCATAGAAACCTTCCTTGAGAATCTTACCTTCTCTCTCAGCATGAAGAAGAGTGCGGCATCGCAGAAGACGGTTCAAGTCGAACCAGGCGTCTTTTACACTGCCCGTCCAGTTTTACTACTTGTATTCACATACAAGAATAGACCATATCATCTAATGTTTACTGCTTCGTCCCATGTGGAACTACTGCCTTACGGCATGGTCGTTGAACGATTCACTTACGTGTTTCGCTGCTGATTGTCTTGCGGCGGCCCGCAAGAGTTTCCAGCAATTCAATAAATTTTACATCCGCCTGGACAATTTGACGGATTGACTTTCACGTGCGAAAATCTCGCTATCAAAGGTAGTAGAAAGTTTCTGTTCCTACAAGAAATTTTTATCCAACAATCCATAATATACAGGGAGTTCATAACTGGAACCCCATACAAATGCTTGCGTAGGATCAACACATTCCATTATCAAAAGTTCTATAAGGCGTTCATAGGCAAATGTATTCTTAGAACCTGCACTTGTAATATATACTTGGGTTTGCTGCGGCTCGCCGTCAACAATAAGTCCTCTTTTAGTTCTACGTTTTAGGTTCATGGTGGGTAAGATGACAGAAGACAAAATATCGCCGTCTATCATAGCGCATTCCTCAAGTACTCCCCCGTGCATACGCTGGCCACGGGTGGCCGCGGACATCGTGAGAACCTGAAAAGAAGAACCATTTTTGAACACCATCATAAAGTAATCAGAACTTTCGCGGCGGGTCATAACTTCATTAGCAAGCAATGGATACCACTCGAAGATTTCGGCAACCTTCTGTTTAGTAATATCCAGAGAAGACTTCTTGATATCTGAAACCAAAAAGCGTTTGCTACCAGGAAGAAAAATACAAGCAATTATCTAAGAAAGAATAGCAATAAATGACTTAGAGGAACCACGGGTTGCGGTATAGTATGTATATCTATATCGCATACAGGCCCGCAAAAAGATTCTCTAATAGTAGAGAAGAGTTATAGGGCAAGTTTTAGATTTTGTCGTTTCCAACCATGTGTCAGGATACAACATATAGTGGTTGAAATACTTACTTAGCAGTTCTACATTCTTTTCCAAGAAATCTTCTGTAATAACTACACCCTTCTCTATGGGGATGCCTTCCCGCAGTTCTCCGCGCTGCGGGGCCGCGAATCTTGTTAGTTCAGACAATCGTCATCAACTCCGATATCATTGTCTAATTCTTCGTCGTCTTCGTATTGAATAGAATCAAGAATGGCTTGTTCATCAATGGTTTCGTCGACTGATGCGGCCGAACCATCACTGTCTTCTTCCAGACGATTTGCTAATTCAAGTTGTTTTTCGCGCGAGGCAACTTGGTCTGGGAGATTTCCTTCATTCTTTACGAGACGAACAAGGAAGGTTTGGATTTGCTTCATAGTGAAGTCAACGCTGTCTTGTGGTTCAACGTGCCAATCGGGCTTCCATCCACGTTTTTCCAGCCATACGGCAAATTCAGAGAACGTGTCAAACATTTATCTTACAAAACTTCGTTAGAGTTTTTCTTTATGTCTCCATAAAGATGAGACTATATCATTTTCTCTCTTTTTCAAACTCACTTGAGTTTACTCCTTTCGGATAGTCTTTGAACCTTCAAAAACATCTTTATAGACCCAATGATAACCACCGCGTTGAATTCCTTCTATCGCGGCTTTTGAGATATTGTGAATGCCAGTTTGACGATGGGCTTCCGCGGCTGATGGGAACTCCGCAATTATTTGCCCATCTTTGATTTGGTAAATGGGTTTTGCACTTTTATTAGTTTTGACCTGATAGACCGCATGAAGATTGTTTTGTTGATAAGTTATTTTTTCCAAATTAGTAAGCATATTGTTTAGCTTATTACCATCTTTATGATTTATAACATAACCAGTCAAAACTTCTTCTGGATAAAAACTGGAATAAACCAAAACATGAATCTGTTTTGTATGTCCATGTCGCTCTTTATAAAGGTTTACTTCATAGTAGCCATTACTTGAACTAATGACTGGCCTTTGAAGACGACGAGTCCGTTTATTCATAACGCGGCCATAAGAAGAAACACTATAAGAGGGGAAATCTTTAGCTTCCACCCATTCTTCATTGGGTAAATCTTCTGTGTAATATATAGGGATTCGATTTCCTTTAGGCCGCAATCCTGTTGCGGAAGCGTGTTCAGCGTTTTCTTTAGCATTTACCCATTCCAAATTTTCTAATTTGAAATTTTTTGTATTACCGTCTTTATGATTGACATAATCTTTGCCTTCGATGCGAGGAAGAAAAGTCTCAGCCACCATACGATGAACCTTGACTTGTTTTTTCCCTGAAGGTAAAGTCAGATTATAAGTAGGATATTTGACTGACATTTTGGGTGTCAACCATTTGTTGCTTTTATAACTATAACAAGTCCCATCTTCATAAATTTCATAATCACTATCTAAATATCTCATTATTATCGGTCCTCCAAATGTTTTTGTTTGGCTGCTGATTGTCTAATCTCATTACTTTTCAAACCGTCTAATATATCTTCATTGAAGATTCCTATGTGGTAAATGAGCTTCAAGAGTTCCCAGCATTTTAGTGGATTTTACGGGGACAATGACGTCTATCCCCTACGTTTTTGGCATTTTTTGCCTCAAAACCTTCTGCTTTCATTATGTTGTGGTATATTGCCATTTCATCTTTGGCAGGCAAGCCCTACCGTATCTTCTTAGTTGCCAGTAAACCTACTTCGCAGAGTCTTTTTGCATCATCCCTCTATGTAGCCGACGTAATATTTTGAGTGGAGATAAGGTCGTTGTAAAAATCTTCCAAATACCTATAATCTTCCACTGTTCTCTCAACATCAGCGGGCCACTTCAACTTCATTTCCCTCAGCCATGCCTGGTTTATATCTGGAATTTTCTCATCCATTACACCAAGCTCCATGGCTTCTTTCCACTTATCGTTGGTTTCTTTCCAGTCCAACGTCTGATATTGCGGCCGGTCCTTCATTAGTTGCTTATAGAGATGAAGTGCTTGGGACTTCGCGTTTCTATAGCATTTTGTCCATTGGGGAACCAAAAACGGCCAGTCCAACCAAGCCATCAACTTATCGACGGCCCGCAGGTCATCGGGTGGAACCATTTCTTCCAAACAGTTCACACAATAAATAGTGTAGCCGCCCGGATGAAAGGGAGAAGAAGTTTGAAGAAATTCTTCTATGGGTTTACTTTGATGGCATTTTGCACATATTCTTTCCATTATAAGCCCTCCTTCTGACAATCGCGGCAGGTCCGTTTGAAACCAAGTGCGGAATTATGAGAGCGAGAGAAGAAAATTGGGTGTTTCGGGAGGGCTCGATGGCATTTGGAGCATACGATTGTCTCCATTTGATGGTGGGCCGCGAGGTCAAGTAAGCGTTGGATGCGGGCGGCTGTTGCTATTTTACGTGGAATGGAGCGTGTCTGGCGATGTTGGATTTGCGCGACGGTGAGGTTGATGTCTTCTTCGGCGAGTGCACGTTGAACCAAAAAAACAGGCGTATGGAGAACGTAATGGTGAAGGAGAAAGGTATCCAGGTCATCCAGATGAGCTAACTCCACATACCGCTCTACGTCCCACAACATAACGCGGGTAGCAACCCTTAGCTTCTCATAATTCTTCATCAGTAATTGCACATACCACTGTAGAAGGGCCTTTATGTGGTCCGGATTTTCATAGTCTATCACGTTATTGCTCACCGTCCAAAAAACCGTGCCATCAGGACGGGCAAGGGCATTGGGAAGAGAGGGTTGCGGGTAATCGCGCGGGTGGGGGTTACGTTTTCTCTCACACCATTCCTCGATGGGGAGCCAGTAGCCGGTTGGGCAGTCGAAGACGTGATCGCTGTTGGCAAGGGTAGAGGATACGCCATGCGTGCCTATTGTGGGGCGGAAAAGTTCCCTCAACAGGTATTGCTCACGTTGTAGTTCTACCAGCAATTTGCGGGCTTTGTAGGTTGCCAAGGAGGTAGGTCTACGGACAATGGAAACGCCGACGCTTCGGCCGCCCCAGCTATCGAGGCGGGCCTTGAGACGATCTATGGAGTCCCATAGGTCGAAGAATTGGGGTATAGGGTTGCCATCAAGGTCTGCGGCGTCGCCAAGATCGAGTAGGTTGCCTTCTTCGTCGTAGGTTGGTCTTCGAATGGGAAGCCGCTTTGGAGATGTGTAAACTGGCTCATTGTCGGAGGACAAGAGGCTGGTTTTGGCATGGACGGGGTCCTCCACATAACCTTCTATGGAGATCGCTTCTTTGCGACGGCGCTTTACGCGGGCCGGGTCCTGTATTTCTTTGCGGTCGGCGGGTGTAGAGAAGGTGTGGCGGTCGTGCCCTCGAATAATGTAGTCGCCCATTTTTTCCAGTTCGGTTTCGTTGGGAACATATTCAAGGGAATCAAGAATTGCCTATACGCAAATGACACGCTCGTCGGCGTAGTCGAGCGATAGGTCGAGTGTATATGGACGCAAATTTTATCACCTCTTTATATAGAGGATAACACAAAATTTGATTTTTGTCAAATTTGCGGGCCGATGAAATCGGCCCCGCGGCCGGCTAAAGCCGGCCATTTTGGGATAATATTTCAAAGAAAAATACAAAAGAAAAGTATACGGTGGGAAAGAAGAAAATCAAAAAATGAGATTTGGCGGAGAATTACCAGGTCCAGGCTTTCTGGTTAAGGGCTTCTAACTCAGCCCCTGAAACGGTAGCCCGGTATCGATATAAGTATATCGATATAGTTCTATCGATATCATTGTATCGATATCGCTGTATCGATAGGCTGATATCGATATGCTGCTATCGATTATTATGGCACGCTGTGCGCATGCAATCCTATGCCCTTATAATGGCGCTACAATGGCCACACAATGGCCGCGCCCGTGCAATGGTATAATTGTATAGGCAGGGCGTGCAATGGCTTATGGGCGCATTTATGGCCATTTATGCGCATAGTCTATTTTTTGTACAATTTATATAAAAACAAACGCTATTTTTGTGCAAATTGCAGAACCTAAAGAAAATCGCCGTTTTTGCCTATAATGGCAAAAAAAACTATTGACGATTGCCATAATCATGAGTATAATACAAAGTGTTCCAAGGGAAGGGAAGGGGTGAAAACAGAGGAACGCAAGCGCCGCGCTGAATAGCCGGATGAACCTTGAAAACAGAAAAACAATCGTTATCCCTGCCATATGGCTATTTATGGAACAGTAGGGAAACAGTAAACACGCTGTACATTGCTGTAATAGCTGTACCATAACGACAAATAGAAAGGAATTGAAAATATGAGCAAAATTCAATTTGCAACAAATGAACAAATCGCCGGTATGATCGAATTAACGCGCCATTTTGACGGCGATTGTAAAGCCTTTCGCCGTGCGATTACCTTGTTAGGTATCGGCGACAAAACGGCGTTTCATTACTGGGACTTAGAAAAAATTGAGCGTGTGGCCGGTTTTCAGTACACGACCGATAACAAAGGCGTTTGGGGTATTCTGAATGAGATTCACCGGCGCGTTATGCAAGCTGTCAAGTATAAGCACTGGCTGTACTGGCGTGATTTTCGCGTGCGCCCCGACGACAAGCCGGACAATAAATTGCGCGGCGTGGTCATAGAGGACAAAAGCGGCGCGGGGGACTGGCTGTATAGCGATACGCTAACAACGCGTGAAGATATCATTGAATGGTATCGCCACAACAAAACGGGATTTATTCGCCTGCATAGTGACGAATATGGTATACATATCGTCATGCCCTGGCCCGATTTTCTTGCAATGCTGGATGAATACAATCCCGGCAAGGGCTGTGCAACGTTTTTCAATAGTCAAGTGGTCTATAAAGATCATAAATACGTTGTGCGTTTTCAGACGTTCCATACAAGCAAGAAAAAACTTGCATGGCTTGAATCGCACAACTGCGATATGCTTGACGGTGACAACGAATAATCAAAACAGCAGGCAGGGCGCAAGCCCTGCCTGCATAGAATGGAGGAACAAAAAAATGACAAAACAGCAGTATGAACAGCTCAAGCGCGCCGCACGGCGTGACGCAAAAGCCGACAAATTCGGCATAGGGTATGCCCGCAAGGGCGATTATGCTATGCTTTATTCCACTTTTTGCGGGTATGAGGTTAGCAACAGCCCGATTAGCGGCAGGCACACTGACCTTTACGAATATGTGCGTGCCTGCCGTAGGCTGGCACAGCTCAACCCCGGCACGACGGCCGAACAGCTGGCCGATGCACGCGCGTTCAGGGAGGACTATAAAAAATGACGGGCTTCATCATCACGGCGGCCGTGTTCATCACGGCCGCCTGCGCCGTGCTTCATCGCAGGTTTAACGCAGAGTGCGAACGGGATAATGCTATGCGCGCGCACTGGCGCGCCAAACAGCGCTACTATAGCAATAAACAGTATAGAACGGAGAAATAAAAAAATGACGAAACAGCAATATAAACAGCTTAAACAGGCAGCGCGGCGCGATGCGGGTATGGATGAATTCGGTATTGGTTTTGCCCGCAGTGGTGACTATGTTGTGGTTTATTCCAATTATAGCGGGTATAATGCAAGCAACAGCCCGATTATCAGCAGGCACAGCAAATTTTATCGGTTTGTTAGTGCGTGCCGTAAACTGGCGCAGGTCAATCCCGACACAGCAGAGCAACAATTAGCCGATTGCAAGGCATTTTTAGAGACGTATAAAAAATAAGTTTCGCGGCGGCAATAGCCGCCTTTTTTATTGCCCATTATCGATAATGCATTATTGATATGCGGTTATCTATTTGCGGTTTTAGGTTGGACAATCTGGTGCCAGATCATACATTGTATAATCTGGGAATTTCCATTTATGGTTGTTAGGTGGCGGCCACCTAATCCCTGGGCTTGACAAAATGGCCATTATTTGCTATAATAGAGGCGTGATCAGGGCAAGGCGTCTGCTATACCAGATTATACATTGACAATCTGGCACCAGATCATACATCAACCTGCTGATACCAGATCACACATCCACCCGCGTGCGCCTGCGTCTGCCCGTGCGCGCCCGCCCGCGCTTATTTACGCGCGGGGCGCGCTGGAAGCTGGACGAGCTGCTATCGCGGCGGCAGCTGCGAGCTGCTGCCGCGGCGGATGAGCTGGACACGAGCTGGAGAAAAAATTTGACACCAGCTGGAAAATGTGCTATAATAAGGGTGTAAAAAAGAAAGGAAGTTGAGAACCATGACCCGTCAAGACTTGATCGAACATGCCGCCTACATTATTACGGAAGCGCCCGAATTAGAAGATTGTCGTAGGGCACTGTACAGGTATTATCGCGCACAACGATATGCCGATGCTTGTATGAACAATCTAATTACATCTCTACTTGTAGATTGCTTATACTGGTATTATTCTTATATTGACTTGCACGTATCCAGGGATGATATTGAATTCCATCTTTGGGGTTGTGATGAATTGTTCACTCTGAATAAGATGCTATTTGAATCTTACACGCAGAACAAATAAAGGAAACGTTTCGGGAATACCTAATTCCCGAATCTTCCCGTTTTAGGTGGCAACCACCTAATATTTTCTCTTGACAAATTTCATTTTCTATGCTAAAATAATCACGTAATCAAAGTAAAGGAGTTGACTTTCATGAATTTCAACCACCGTCAAGACCTTATCGACGATATCCGCGAATGGGCGAGCAATGACGAAACGTCTTACCGCAACTGGATTCGACCCACAATTATATTTACGGCGGGCAACGATCTCAGTTATTTCGATCGCATTGACGAATGGCAGAAAACCGTCCCCGTTGTCGCGGCGCGCTATTTCTCTTGTATGGGTCTGCCTATGAACGTTGGGCAGGTTGAACTGGTTCTCACCGATGAAGATGTGGAAGATTTGGCTTCCGGTTTGTATGACGATTACGAAGAAGAATTCGAGAACACGCGCGCACATTACCACCCCGACCGCTATCCCACCGACGCAGAATGAATTGGAACGGGCGAGCAATCGCCCTCCAGCAGAATTAGGTGGCAACCACCTAAACCACCCCGTTGACAATTTCATTTTGAAATGCTATAATATTCTTGCAAATTAGAAAGGAGTTGTCAATTATGAGAACTAACCTCCATCAAGGAGAATTTCTTCTGCGTTCCGAACTGGTAGAACTGGCCGCAATCGCAACTATTTCATTTCATGCCGCTTCACGTTTTGCCGAAAGAACAGACAAAGCACTTTCCCCCGAAAGTCTGCGCAATTACATTGTTCATTCGCGTATGGCATTCTTTCAAGCGAATGGCCGCATTATTCTCATGGGAGATAACACAAGTGAGTATTTCATTTTTGAACAGAATGGAACGTGTCTCACATTTGTCAAGTCTACGGACGCACAAAACGCACTGTCTCACCAACTTATGAAAGCAATGAATGGAGGAAAAAATTCTTATGGCGACTTTTATTGATGCGGATGGCTTTTCTCATTCTCTCAATACCGCCCAAATGGACGAACTCAAATTGAAACTGCGGGCGGCCGGTTATGATTTTGCTTGCTATGAAACGGATTATATTCCCGGTCTGAAACTCGAATGTATTTGTGATAAGAATGGCCGCGAAATTGACGGCGATTTTATCCTAAACATTGCTTCTATGGGACGCAATAACGGACTACTTGAAGCAGGCTTTGGCTTTGGTATTCCAGAACATCGTGGTGATGATGTTCTTGGCTATCTCACAGCAGATGACGCATTTGATTTAGTAGAAGGAACGTTTTGGGAGAAACAAGGAATTGGAAAAAGGGCATAATAATGCCCCTCCAGCAGTTTAGGTGGAAGCCACCTAATTTCATTCTGTTGACAATTTCATTTTGGTATGGTAAAATATTAGCGTAAAGAACAGGAAAGGAAGGTATCCCCGAAATGAAGCAATTTCATTTTTGTTGTGTGAATTGTAGCGATTGCAATTTAGCACTGAACATTGTGCAGGAAAGCATCCCCTGTTTTGTGCAGGTAGAGGATTACACTCATACCAAAGCATATTTCAAGGTTAGGATTGCCGCGCGGGCAGAAGATGAAAAGTTTATTAGGGAACAATTGGGATACTTTATTGTGGAGGGTTGAGAAATGATTGAAGTGAATGAAGAAACTTTGCGTGATTTTTTACTGCTTGCCATGGCGGATATGGGGTGCATGCAATGCCCTTGGTCGGATGAATGCGATGAATTAGAAATAGAGGATATGCAAGATAAGGACTGCGTGAACCTTGCTATCAAATGTTTGCAGAAGAAAGAAGAAAATCATGATTGAGATAAATACCTCCAGCGTCCCGGCGGTCGCTAACGCGGCCGCCCGCGTAATATTAGGTGGCAACCACCTAAGAATCGTCCGTGGGATTAGTAATCCCACGGGCAATAGATAGGCAATACCTCGCCAGTCTCAACATTGATGACCATGCGATCCTTTACGCACTGTTTCACCATCTGATAACTAACCATCGGCGCATACTCGCGCAGGAACCAGCTAATTTGACGGCGCGTGGTTTTGCTATACAGCCCGAAGCAATCCAGCCAACCAGCGCGGTCAATCTTGATGACCAGTGTATCATAGGAAAACATGCGCACGCCCCGTTCGTCGATAGAAATACAGCACTGGGCACAAGGATGGTTTTTCAACGTAATGATCATAGTGTCAACCTCTTTCATTCGGGACTCTATCCCTTGATTACGGGTATAGTATACATCAAAATCGCATTTATGTCAATAACAAATCTTAGGTGGAAGCCACCTAATATTTTTGCTTGACAACTGGCCGCACATGTGTTATACTTATCTTACCAAATGAAAGGGGTTGACACTATGGTAAATCTTCTCAAGAATCTCAAAAACAACGACGGTTTGACTCTCAAGGACAATCAGCCCATTGCTTACAAAACCGGTTGGCAGGTTGCCGATTATGGTTATGAATGCAAAACAGCTGAAGAAGCTGCCGCAGCGATTCAGAAAATGAACGGCAATTGTGGCGTATGGCTGGAAAATGGTATCTATTATGTAGATCATTCGTTCCGTGTCAATACCAAAAAAGAAGCTGTTGCCATTGGTCGCAAGCACAACCAAATCAGCGTTTTCGGCTGGAAGCGCAAGAACTTGGCCTATTGCTAATAGGCCGATAGTATTAGGTGGAAGCCACCTAAGAAACTTGGTTGACAAATGTTCACTTTTATGCTATTATATAGATGTTCCGAAAGGGAACAGAAAGGAATTGAGAAACATGAAAACCACTTGTATTGTGCGTAAAATGAACGAAGAATCTTTTGACGCGCTGGAAAAGGCAGTCAGCGAAGAAAGAGAACGCCGGCACACGATCGCTAAGCTGGTGGGCGAAATCAACGAAAAGCTGTATGAGCTGACCGGGTTGCTGACCTTCTCTGACTCTCTGCGCATTACGAACAACCTGACCGGCGAAGTTATGACCGACGTGGCCGACTGGGATGACGATCAGGAAGATAGCTCGCAATATCTTGCGCCTGAGCTAGATGTAGAGTTCGCCGTTGGGTGCAACCCGCGTTGCCTTGGCGGGTCTGCTAATTGCAATGGTTGCCCGTGGGGTTGACCCCCACGGCGCGGTTTAGGTGGGAGCCACCTAATCTTGTTGATTGACATGCGGCCGCATTTATGTTATAATACAGGCGTAATCAAGAAAGGGGTTGCTACCATGAATGAAGGATTGAAGAAACTTTATGCACATCGCCTAATGTGGATGGACAAATACATCAAGGAACACGTTGCCGACGAAGATCTCATTGATTATTGGCTGGCAGCTGCCGTTCCGGATGGCTGCGACTTGGAAAGCTGTATAGAGCTTGTAGACGCAGAGTTCTATATTGATTGCTGTAAGCTGTTCGCCTACATTCTCTATGAAAACGACCTCTAAAGAGGTCTTTCCTCCGTCTTAGGTGGTAGCCACCTAAATAATTCTCTTGACTTCGCGCGGCCTTTGTGCTATACTATAATCGTTCCAAGGGAAGGAACAAATAAAGTAAAGTGAGGGAACACTATGAAAGTTACTAAGATTGTGCGCGATTTCGTCGAAGAAAAGGTCAATGAGAAGTATCCTCTGCCCGTAGAACCCAAGGAAGCTATCGAGCTGGAACGCGAAGAGCTGAACAGTCGTGTCGAGGAGGCTATGGTAGCTGCCAGCGAAGTCCTTACTGCTAAGCTGCGTGAGCTGGGCGTGGTCTACCCTGCTGAAATTACTGGTATGAGAATCACTTCTTTCAACCGCGTCAATGACAAGGGCAGCTATACCTATGCTGATTACATTCGCCCTATTCGTGATGCTTGGCGCGAAGAAAAGGCCGAAGTGGAAGCCAAGCGTGCGAAAGCGCAGAAAGAAATTCTTGTTTCTCTTGAACTGGGCGGCACGAAGGCAGAACTGCTTGAAATGCTTGCCAACCTGCCGGACTAACAGTCCGGCTTTTAGGATTAGGTGGCGACCACCTAATATTCATAGGTGGCGACCACCTAACACATCTACTTGACAATTTGTCCCGATTTTGGTATACTATTCGCGTGAAGGAGGTAGAAAAATGAAAGTATGGCTTTATGAAGAAACGCACACGACTGACAGGCATATCTTTACGACGGAGAGGGCCGCTCGTGCGTATATCCGCGAGCTTACGAAATGGCTCAATAGCGAAGGCGTTAGCGGTAAGCTGGAAGAAGGGTTGGACTATTTTCTGAACGAGCTGGAATTGGAGGGTTGAACATGTGGATTCAAGTAGAAGATATTCACGGGCGCAAAAGCTGTATCAACTTAGACTACATTAGTTGTATCAATCCACAAAAGAATAATGTAGACATCGTATTTTTTGATGGCGCGGTTGCACAAATCAAACCCACCTTCATTAACATGGATGGCCGCGAATTATCTACTTATATTCGTCTTTGTTCACTTCTTACAGATGGGCACACAAATTTTTGTTGAATCTGCCCATTGACTTTTTCGTTCTCTTATGTTATAATATATATGTAATCTGAAAGAGAGGTGTGTTCTATGGTTGCCAAAACTTATTACATCTCGAAAGACCGCCAATACATCTTCGACCGCTACTATATCAAAAGTAGCACACTTCTGTGCGATAATGTGGTTCGCGTGGAAGTCTACGCACCTATTGAAAAAATTCAGGAATGGGATAGGAGGGTATTCTTCTAATGTGTGAACGTGGATATGCTATTTTACTTTGGTATGACGATAGTGTGGTAGGAGTTTACACTGTAGTGCGTAGCATGGAACGACTTGAGGCCCTACTTGAATCTTTGCCCAAGGAATTCGACCCTTCTGAGGTCAATGGTGTTAGTTGGATGCCTACCTTCATCGAGGGCGAATAACGCCCTCTCTATATCTTAGGTGGCGACCACCTAAACCTTTTTCTTGACAACGCGGGCAGAGTATGCTATAATTCATATGTGCCTAAGAAAGAAAGGAGATTGAAACCATGGCTACCCCCAAGAAAACCGCAGACCGCAATGCCGCGCGGGCGCAGGAATTTCAAAAACTGTTCAACTTGTATAAGTCGCAGGATTATGACGCACGCCTGACCAGTGGCAATACCTTCATGTATCCCTTTGTGATGAACGGAGAAGAATACTATGCGGAAGTAAAGCTGTCCATCCCCACGGGAAGCCGCGAGGACGGCAAGGGTTATGACGGCTATGAAGCTGCGACCAACTATGAGATTATCCAGAAGGAAAACGCACTCAAGGCAAAGAAGCGCGCAGACGAAAAGAAGCGCGTGGCAGAGGAAAAGGCGCGCCGCCGCGAAGATGTGGCAATCCGCAAGGCCGCGGAAGCGGCCAAACGGCAGGAAATCAAAGAAGAATTGCTCAAGTATTCTGAGAAGGACAATTTGAAAACAGAATGAAATACTATCGCGTTTTGTGCCAAAGAGGGCACGTTGGCACGAAACGCAGTAGCACAATAACATTCTTCTTTGAAGCCGAAAACGCGCTTTCCGCTATGGAAAAAGGGCGTAATATGCCAGGAGTAAAGCACGGAAAACTGCCGCTTGAGTGTAAAGAAATTACTGCCGCAGAGTATACACGAAATCTACAACGCAATGCCTACGAAGCAGCTTTTGCCAAATAAGGCAAAAGCGTAGGCTTAGGTGGGTGCCACCTAATATTTCTTCTTGACATATTTTAGTGCTTATGGTATACTATACTTGCCCTAAAGAGAGAAAGGAGTAAGAAAAAATGTGCCAATTGAAGTCGTGCTTAGTGTTGAAAGATCGAGTATTCTGTCCGGATTATGATAGTCATCAGCAAATGTTAAAAGAGTTAGGCATTGAAGATAGCTACCTACACGCCAGCAAAACCTTTGTGCGAGTAGAGCTTACGCCGCCGAATGACAACACAAGATCACTGATAGGGCCGCTGAGCAAATGGACGCTCAAGGTGGATCAGGATGTAACGCCCGAGTGGTGGGACGCTAAAGCCGACCGGCAGCGCGTGGAGGAAGCCATTGAGGCATGGCGCAAGAAGCACGTTTTTACAGAAGGTGAGCACGTCGTCAGGGTAGGAGCGGTTTACGCTTTCGGCAACGCCATAGTGAGTGCCTATGGCCATACCATGGTGACAGCCAACGACAACGCTAAAGTAAGAGTACACGATTGCGCTAAGATTTACGCTTTCGGCAAAGCTACAGTAGAAGCCTCCGGCTGCACCACAGTGAAAGCCTACGGCAGCGTCACTGTGGAAGCCCTTGGTAATGTCAAGGTGGAAGCCTTCGGCAATGCCACGGTAAAAGCCCACAATATCGTCACGGTGACAGCCTGCGACCATGCCAAGGTGGAAGCCTATAACAATGTCAAGGTGGAAGCATACGACAACGCCGAAGTGTCGGCCTATGACAGCACCAAAGCAAAAGCCCGGAGCCGCGCAATGGTAAAAGCCTACGACAACGCCATAGCGATTTATCCTGAACAAAGAAAGGCTGTTTATCCTATTGGATGGACAGTAGAAATACACGAATAATAATTACGCCCAGCATTTTACACTGGGCACTTCTATCTTAGGTGGAGACCACCTAATTCACAAGGCTTGACTTCCTCCAGCAGATATGCTATAATAAGTGCGTAATCAAGAGAAGGAGTTGACCTTATGCGAATTATTGTAGACATGGACGGCACACTAAATCGTTTCTACGATTTCCCCAACTGGCTTGAATGTATCCGCGCTCATGATGTTTCTCCTTATCGAGAAGCCGCGCCTATGTGGGATATGAAGCGACTGGCGGCGGCGATTCGTAAGGCTCAGGCCACGGGAATTTCAATTTCTGTTGTAAGTTGGCTAAGCAAAGAACCGCACAAAGTATTTGACCACGATACTCGCGTAGCCAAAAGAGAATGGCTTGACCAATTTGATTTTCCGTCTAATGAAATTCATCTTGTCAAGTATGGCACGCCTAAGAGCAGATATCGCGCCCCCAATGAGAGAAACGTTCTCATTGACGATAACGCAGAAGTGCGTGCGCAGTTTAGCAAATTCAATAACTGTTCTGCTATCGACCCTACAAAGGTTGATATTGTGGAGTGGTTGGAAAGGTTGGTGGCCGACTAACATCGGCCTCCTACGAATTAGGTGGCTACCACCTAATACTTTTCCTTGACATTTGTCTCACCTTATGCTATACTACAGATGTTCCAAGAGAGAAAGGAACAGAAAGGAAGAAACCACTATGAAGAAAGTCGTTGCTGTGTTGCTGATTGTTGCTACCCTGTGTCTGCCTTTGTGCGGCCTTGCTGATACCAGAGATGTTGTCAACGAGATGTTCGATCTAACCGACGAATGGATTAGCACGGGCAAGAATGATTTTGTAGAAGATATGATCGTTATGGTATGGATGAAGGAAGCAGATTGCTTTGCCTTTGCCTACGATGGTGAAAACTATCTCTACAATGACCATAATGCTGAATTGCTTATGGCCACTTGTCTCGCGGCCGCGCTTGCTGACGATAGCCTTGTCTATGGTGTTGATTGGATTTTTAGTGTAAACACGGATATTTATACCGAGCGTCAGACTAAACTGTATGTGCTTTCTCTTGCCGCCAAGTATCTGAATTGAAGGGAGACAAAAGTATGATTGAACGTGTATCCTATGTCGCCGATGATGGCACTGCTTTTGAAGATGAAGATGAATGCATCGATTATGAGCGCGGACTTATGCTCAAGAAGTATGAGCACGATATCCATATGTGGGACGATAATTTCCAGCCTATTCCCATCACTGATTCTAAAGCCCTTGACAAAGTTTACTATCTGACTTGCGATACCGCGGAAGCGGTAAAGGTTATGAACGATTGGTTTGAATATATGTGCTATTCCAGTCCGTTCGAGGGTGGTAACAGTTTCGCCGAGATGGCGGGCTATCATTACTACTGGCAAGATAACGATGAGTGGTATGAAGCGGATGACCTTATTGAAAAGGTGAGCGGAATGATGAAAATCTTCGGGGTGTAATACACCCCAACTTGGTTAGGTGGAAGCCACCTAATTTCTTCTCTTGACAAATCCTCCAGCATATGTTATACTATCCACGTAATAAAGAAAGGAGAACAAATCCTATGTTCATCGTTTTCATCGTCGGTATCCTTGCTCTCATCGTCGGTATCATTATGGGCTTTTGCGCAGAAAACCACGCCTGGTCTGCGGCGGGCGCAGTCCTGTGCGTCATTCTGGTAATTATTTCCTGTATTTCTTCCGTTCCCACGGGCTATACGGGTATTCTTACCACTTTCGGCGCAGTAGCAAACACTACTCTCCCCAATGGCCTAAACTGGCATGCTCCGTGGCAGAATGTGGTAGCCGTATCCAATAAGGAACAGACCTTTACGGAAACCAACCTTGCGTTTTCTGCTGACCTTCAGGAAGTGAAATACACGTATACTGTCAAGTATAGTTTGGCCGCAGAAAACACGCCCACGATTTATCGTGAGATCGGTTCTAACTACTTCAATGTCCTTATCAAGCCGCAGGTGAACAACGCGATCAAGACCCAGCTTGGCCTGTCCAAGGCAGAACTGATGACCACTCAGCGCGTAGCCATTCAGAATGAAATCAACAATGCTATGCGTTCCTATGCTTCTGTCTATGGTATCTCCATTCAGGTTTTCCTTGATGACTTTGACTTTACCGACCTCTACACTGACGCAATTGAGGCCAAGCAGGTAGCCGAACAGGAAGCCCTCCGCGATAAGACTCAGCAGCAGATGGAGACGGAGCGTGCTTCTCAGCAGGCCGAGCGCGCTCGCATTCAAGCCGAAAGCGCGGCCGAAGTAGCCAAGATTCAGGCGCAAAGCAATTATGAAGTTGCCCAGTTGGAGGCCGATGCGGTAGCTTATCGCGGCCAGAAGGAAGCAGAAGCCAAGGAAGCCATGGCAAAGGTTATGACGGATGCCCTAATCGACTATGAATATGCTTCCCATTGGGACGGCGTTCTGCCCAAGTATATGGGCGGGGATAGCACTCCGATTGTGGACATGAGGGGAGAGTAATCTCCCCTTTTTCCGCAAGAGAGTTTAGGTGGCGACCACCTAATGTTTCCTATTGACAGACTGCCCGCGTTAGTGTATACTATGGGTGTAAAAAGAAAGGGAGGAATTGTAATGTATCTGATGTATGATGATGAAGGGAATTTTATGGGCGTACTCAACGAGAATTTGAAATATAACATACTCGCAAGGAATAGAGATTATCTCTTTGTGAAAGTTCCTGAATCTCTCTATTTTGATGAAGATGTAGATGAATGGAAATTCCCTGCTGATTTACCAGTTGTTTTCTAATAAGGAAGGGAACACTATGACCAAACTTGAAATCTTCTTTCACATGCTATTCGCCAACGACCGGCTTCTATTCGATGATATCTCTTTCTTCTTCTATGATGCTCGCGATGTAGAAGGCGAAACTTCCTACTTCGATATTCAGTTGCTTGATGCGGATGATATGCTTTATCATCCTGATGAAATGTCTGCCATGATTGATTGGTTGGAGCGCAACTGCAATCAAGAAGAAGATTTGGGCGATGATAATAGCAAATACATCTTCGATAATTTCTATGTATTACTTACACATGGAGGGCAACCAGAATGAAAGAAGTTATGTGTGTTGATTACTATGAAGCCAATGACGGAACGCGCTTTGAGTTTGAAAACCCATGTAAAGTCTATGACACTATTTTGGAAAATCCAGTCGCATTCTTTGGTCAGCACTTCAAATGGGCGGAACCACGGAATTTTCCTCAAGCAGAAAAATTTCCTTGGTGTTATAATAATATAGCAATTCTTATCAAGCCCTTCACGCATGATGAAATGTTCGCGGCTCAACGCTACTTAGATTTTAGTGATTCTTCGCGTCATCTTGGCTTAGATCATGCCTACGGTTTGCTCAATGAAGTAGATAATAAGATTGGGACGGTTTTCAAGGCGGTGTATACGACTGACCGCGAAAATTATGATTGGGAAGCTATAGACAGTAGAGAAAAACTTGAAGCAAGCAATGCCAGCTTTGAGCGAATGATAAAACGGAACAATGAACAAATCGCTATTCTGGATAAATATTCAGTAGGAGAATTACAATGAAAGAAATTTGTAAAGTTACCATATGGGAAGCCGAGGACGGCACGCAGTTTGAATCTAAAGAAGAATGCAGTATCTATGAAATTATAACTGACCATCCCTTGGAATTTTTTCAAAACCACTATAAATTCTTTGATATATATTCTCCACTTGAAGGAGCCGAAAAGGAACCTTGGTATTACTGCAATTATGCGTCAGTAATCAAACAGATTTCCAAAGCAGAAGTGAACCCAATTCGCGCATGGTGCAGAAAGCAAAATATAAGCGGTGGTCTTGCTAATCCTGATTTACAAGTAGGAGATGTGCTTGAAGGTCTATCTGATGATGACTTTTGGGTCGCAAAAAACTATGGCTGGCGTTTGGTTAGAGCAAAGGAATTAGAAGATGATATCAAACGCACGCAAAAAACCTTAGAAGAATACACTAAAAAATATGAAGCAATAAAACTTATCCAGAGCATCTCCTGATGCTCCTTTTTGTCTTAGGTGGCAACCACCTAACAAAACCCCCGTATTTTCCTCAAAAACTTTTTCAAAACCTGTTGACATTCGCGCCTACCTGTGCTATAATAACAGTGTTCCAAGGGAACGAAAAAGAAAAAGAAAGAAGGAAAACACTATGACTAACGCTTTCGCGACCCGCCGCCAGAACCAGGACAAGATCGAAGACCTGCGCCGCTCCATCCAGCATGTGCTTGACCAGATGTCTGGCCTGCGTTTCGACTCGGAACAGAATTATCAAGAATATCTCTGCCAGTTGAAGAAGATTCTTCCCCGCAAGGAAGCGTTCGCCCTTCCCGCCGAAGTTATCGCGGCGCGTCTGTCTGATGATGAAGATGAGCAGGACTCCATCTGCGCCAGTTTGGTCGGCCTTGCGCGTGCTGCCGAGCATAAGCGTCTGTATGCAAACGGTTTCTCTTCCCTGCCCGCGCTGAAAACCAGTAAGCGCGCCACCACCCGCCACTTTGCCGAACTGGATGATGAAGATAAGCCTATTCGCAAGTGGGATGTGGAAACGACCACTACTAACTACTACCTCGACCAGAAGGGCTAATGCCCTTCTGTCGAGAACAAAAAGAAAAGAGGAAACACTATGGCTAATACTTCTACTGCCCGCGAGAACCAAGAACCGATCAAAGAACTGTCTGATTCTGTTATCCGTATATTTGAAGGATTGGGCTTTTTCTTCCCGGAGAAAGCGGAAAAGACTGCTACCAAGCACCTCAGCAAGAAGGGCTAATGCCCTTCCCACAGAGTTAGGTGTAAGCCACCTAACAAATCTTTCCAATTTTCTAAAAATTTTTTCTTCAAACGTATTGACAAAATTCAAATTTTCTGCTATACTATATACGTAATCAAGAGAGACAACAGGTCGGCCAACCTGCTCTTGATTGCCGGAAGAAACCGCCGTAAAACAAGATGAACTTGCTGGTAGCTCAAGTGGGGGAGCGACTCTGAGTGGAGAAGGTTATGGGTTCGAATCCCATTCAGCATGACGAAATCTGGGTTAGTATCTCGTGGCCGTCCGATTGAGCATTATGTTGGCGGCTAAGGCAAGGGGTTATGCTCAACCTTCATTATGCCAGTGGTGGTCTGGGGTAGCCGCCAACATATTGCGCGACTGATCTATCGGTATGAGGATAGGTGTCTTATAAACACTTCGGGGTAGTTCAACTCTACCGTCGCGCACCAGTATTGGCACGAGATTTTTCTCGTGCCTTTTATATATTAGGTGGAGGCCACCTAACACAGAAAGGGAGATTAGCTTTCTCCCTTGGTTTTCCGCGCATATGCTTCCACTGGATAACATTTCTCGCAGAACAGTTCTACATCATCCAGAGTAATACCATCCATTACTCTAAATATCGCTTCTTCTCTGCTGTCTGCCTCTGCATAAGAGTCTACATAGCCCTTGACTTCAACCTGCACACGATAAATCATTCTTCCTCATCCCCCTCTACTTCCGCCGTATCGATCTCCCAGTCGTAGATATCGTCCAGCTCTACTACGTCATACGCTTTGGCTACGGCTTCTTCCTCGTTCTGCGCAATTACAAGAACCTCCGCCCAAGCCGACATTGACACATCCACCAAATATTCTTTCATTCGTCCTCATCCTCCACGCTTACATCATAAACTTCCCAATCATAAGCATCATCCGGAGTTGCCATATCCCAGGCCGCATTTTCTGCTTCTTCCGCACTTTCGGCGAATACACGAATCTCCGCATAAGCCTTCATTTCAACTTCCACAACATACTCTTTCATTCGTCTACATCCTCCGTCTTACAAATATCTACATCATCAATATCATAGATACCAGGAAGCCTACCATCTACTTCATCACTTGCCAAGTCCATGGCTTCATCCGCATCCTCGGCCTCTACCCATACCTTCTCAAAGCCACTGTATTCTACGCGCACCAGATATCTTTTCATTCTTCTTCCTCCTCATACTTCTTCAATGTAATAGTTCCGCTTTCCTTATCAAAATACATTTCAATAAGGTCTCCCGTTTTCCAGCCTAACACATGACGAATTTCTCCCGGAACAGCCCAGCGTCCTGAATCATCCAACCTACGCGCAATACCGTTTACTATCATTTTTTCTTCCTCTCTTTCCGTTCCCTATGGAACAATGATAGTATAACATATCACCACCCTGATGTCAACACGAAATGTTAGGTGGCGACCACCTAAGAAATTCTCGATTTTTCAAAAATTTTTTCTCAAAACCTATTGACCTTTTTCAAAAAATGTGCTATACTTATATCGTCCTCAAGAGAGAGGAACAAAGATTCGGGAAGGAAAACCCAAGCAAAACCCAAGTAGGAAAGGAAACACTATGGCTACTATCAATGAGATCATGGAACTGCTGACCAGCACTTTCTCTGATGCTACCATGGTTCGCACGAACAAGACTAACTGCCTTGCTATCCCCACTGACATTATCGAGAACGGCATGCCCAAGTATCTCAAGGTACAGCTGGGTTCGTTCGCGACCAAGGCGACCAAGACTCATGAAGCGTTCGACTTCGATACCGCCCGCGCGGACTATGAGCAGTGGGCTAAGGAAGCTGCTGAGCGTGCGTCTAAACCCAAGGGCGACAATTCCAAGAAAACCGAGAGCGCAGAGCGCACGCGCGTCCGCACTGACAAGATTCGCGCCTACATCGCCGCAAACGATATCGAGAATGCCACCGCGACCGATGTGTGCAACGCCGTGTTCGCGGATGACCCCGACACTAAGCCGATGATGGTCGGCACGATTCTGAACAAGATGGTTGAAGCGGGTATGCTGGACGTGGAAACCGTCAAGAACAAGAAAACCTACACCAAGGCGTAATCCTTGAGGGCAGGGAGTAATCCCTGCCCATGTTTCTAACGGGTTTTAGGTGGACGCCACCTAAGAATAAGTGTTGACAAACGCGGCCAAAGGATGTATAATAGGGACGTAATGAAAGGGAGGTATGAACTATGACTGATATCAAGTATCGCCACATCCGCGGAGCAAACATCGTCAACGCTATCGGCAATGTTATTATTGCTCTAATGATTCTCATTCTTGTGTCTGCCATTGTGCTTGGCATTGTCTTCTATGAAGACCCCATGACCCAGTATAACAATGGTATCCACGCTGACGATGGCGGTAGATGGACGTATGACGGCTTTGTCATTACCAAGAACCGCTCCCGCTATAGTTATCATTGTGATACCTGCGGCCGCAGCATTATATTAGATGAGTGGAGGAAATAAAAGATGACTTCTTATTTTGTGATTGAAAAATACGATCAGATTGTCAGCGAAGGAGAGCGGTTCTTCTTTCTGGATTACGGAATTAGAACGCCGTTGGAAGAACCACCGCAGCATGGTATGCCCGCCTACTATAAGCAAGTAGAAGATAACCCCGCTCGCGAATGTAGTAAAACAATGTATATTGACTTCTTGGAAAAAGGCGTGTGTGCCATAAAGAAACAACTGGAAAATTTCCAGAAGCAACTTGACAAAGAACTCAGCCGCTAACGCGGCCATCCCTTGGTTTAGGTGGCGGCCACCTAAAGTCGTTCCTTGACAAAAACTGCCACATGTGATAAAATATGTGCGTAATCAAAGCAGAAAGGAATTGACCGACCATGAATTATTTAGTGCTGGATACCGAGACGACAAACCTTGAAAAATGCTATTGCTACAATCTTGGCTATACCATAATTTCACCCGAAGGTGAAACGTTTGCTTCCCGCGACTTTGTTATAACCCAAATTTGGGACAATCTTCCACTGTTTGCTTCCGCATATTACGCAGATAAACGCCCGATTTACGTCAAGGCAATGCGCGCCCGCAAGGCAGAGAAAATCAAATGGGGCTATGCTATGCAGGAAATGAAAAGAGATATCAAAAAATTCAACGTATCTTCCTGCTATGCCTACAACTCCCCATTTGACGATAAAGTAATTCAATTCAACTGTGATTGGTTTCATACTCAGAACGCCATTGAAACAATTCCCATTTTCGACATTCGCGGCTATGCCCACCATTTTATCTGTGATGATGAATATTTTGCTTTCTGTGAAGCAAACCAACGTTTTACCGATTCGGGCAACTATTCCACCACTGCCGAAACAATGTTCCAGTATATCACGCAAAACCCCGATTTCATTGAAGATCATACCGCACTTTCTGACAGCCTAATTGAAGCCCAAATTTTACTAAAGTGTATCGCGGCAGGTGCTTTCCCCGCCTTTGAATATGAAGTTATCCGAACGTTCCCCCGCATTACACAAACGCCGTTCAAAATCAAGGTAGACGGGCAAATTATCTATGACGGCGAATATATTCGCAAATATATACGCAATAATGTATACTCATTCACCACCATAAACAAGGGGCGATAATATACCGCCCCACTGATTTTAGGTGGGCGCCACCTAAAATAAAATTTGACATTTCCTAATTTTTATGCTATAATATTCACGTAAATGAAACGAGGTGAGATTATGGCAGAGCGCGGTTATCAAGCAGAGTTTATGAAACAACATCAGAAACAATCTGCTTTTACTTCCATTATGAATAAAATTCGTCCTACTTTGCCCGCGAACTCCACCCTGATTGAAGGCGGTTTCGCTGTTCCTACGGGTATAATCAATGACTTGGACGGCAAAGAAATTTGGGCAGAAATTACTATCACTGTCAAGCCCACTGCTGATTCTGCCAACCAAAAGGCATATGACCCTGCGGCCGCCCACAAAGCATACATCGACAAAATCTCCGAGCAAGCCGCACGAACGACCGCCCGCAAACTGCGACGTTCACAGAAACAAGAAGATGAGCGCAAAGCTATTCGCGACCGAGTGCGACAAGCCCGCATTATTAGCAGATACATCAAGGAAGAAATGCCTGTAAACACTCCATTTCTTGTATCAGACTTCTATCAAATGTTAGAAGAACTTCCTACTTCTAACCCATGGGAAATGAATGCTGTTATCAATCTTGTCATGGAAGAACAAATTCCAAACTTCTCTTGTTATATTCGAGAGGGAAAGAAAAGGTATATCAAAAGTGAAGAATGAAGTTTATGGTTGTAAAAAGGTTTTGGCACATCGCCCTGCTTGGCTTTGGTTGGCCGACTACAATTGCGGCGGCTATGCTCTCCGCACTTTTGATTGGGTAGGTTTCCGCTTCCCGCACTCCCGCAACAATGCTTCCCAGCAGGTAGACGCAATTTGCGCGGCCTTGCCTGAATGGGAACGTTGCGACTGCCCGCAGAAGTTTGATACCAAACACTATGATTATGTAGCTTTCCGTTGGGGAGAACGCAAAGGGTGGAGCGATTACCATTTCTTGAAATTGTGGAGAAATGGCACATGGCACGGTAAAGAGGGAGACGGAGAAGTTTACCGTATAAAAAATGTGTTTGAACCTTGGGTGAGAAGTGATGGGGAAGTTTACGGAGAAGAAATCTTCTTCTTGAGAAGAAAAAGAAAAACGAAGGGCGTGTAATGCGCCCTTTTTTATTTTAGGTGGAGGCCACCTAAAACGTAGGGGAGGATGTTATCCTCCGTAATCTTCTTTTGTCCACAAAATTTGTTCCTCCAAAGTCCATGACATAAGCGACCAATGAGTTGTTTCTTCCAACAGGTCAGACACAACGTCAACTATCTGGCCTTCTTTTGACCAAGCCCTCATTAGTTCGCCTACTGTTCTATATTTACCCGCGCGGTGATAATCATCAGATACCACAAGAGAATTTTCATCCACCTGCTGTTCTCCTACCAGCATCTTCGCGGCCGTCCAAGCAGAATCAACCAAAGCATAAAAATCCTCATAGCGATGAAGAACATACATACTTACCATAAATAATCCTCATCCTTTCCCGCGTAATCATATTGGTCATATACTTTATTGGTACTCATACTCCAGCCTACGATTCCCTTTATCTTACTATTCTTGCCACTCAAACCTTTAGCAATAATCCCTACTCTAATTTTGGGTGGAAAAGTATCCAGTTCTCGAAGCACAGTTTCGCCATCCTCTTGCCGATAGGCTATTTCAGTAGACCCATCAATTACACCATCATCCAGCAACATTTTCGCAGCAGTATCAGCACAGTCAGTAATGCCATAGAACTGCCAATTGTCATCGCCAGCACAAAAATAAACTACACACACCGGATTGCTCATTGTTCTTCTTCCTCCAATACTACTTTCTTCTCTATTGACCAAGCACACAACTTCCACATTGCTTCATCATTGAAGCCTTCCAATACTATATCTTCATAACTCTTGCCCCATTTATTCGCCAGTTCTTCCAAAGTAATAAAATAATAAATGCAGCCAGGCCCCGCTTGATGATACAACTCCGTTTTAGCATGAATTGCTTTTATCGCCAACAATTCACGAACCGCGGCCAAAGGAGTCTCAGCCAGATAAAACTCTTTCTCTGACTTGTTGCCTACTTTGTGCCATACCACATACGCAAATCTCATTGTTCTTCCCTTCCTTTCGCGAATAGTATAGCATAAAACATCTTTCTTGTCAACCCAAAACTTTTAGGTGGAAGCCACCTAACCTCCCTTCCACTCCTTCCCACGCACCCCTTCCCGCGTATCCATTTTCCGCAATCCCGCGCCTTCCAGAATTTTCCACCCTTTCCTTTTTCTTCCAGTTTCCATTTTTGACAACCGCCAAATTTTATGATATACTATATATACAAAGTGAGGGAAAACAGAGATACCTCTATTCCCTTCGCTCTGTCTCCCGCTATGGGTATCTAAGGTCTATAAGCTGGATAAGCTGGAAAGGTGCCACCCCTCTACAAGCTGCGACTACACAACCAACCAGCCGCCGCAGGCGGCCAAAGGAGTATTCCATGTTCGATTGCCACTGTGATGTATTTGTTTTCCGCGATCGTGTCCTCGTGTCTGACTACGACTCTGCCGAAGAAATTCAGTCTGAATGCGCCCGCGTAGAAGATGGTCATCAGTCTTATGTAAAGGTTATCTTCCAGCCCTTCGCTCCTACTGATTCCGCGGCCGCATATCACATTCGTGATTGGTACTATATAGTAGAAGCCACCTACTTTCCTGAGTGGTGGGATTTTACTATTAGTATTGCTCGCGCAGCCGCACGCGCAGAACTTTGGCGGCAGGCCCGCGTTTTCACAAAAGGCTCGGCCCAGATCTGTCCCACACAATCCCAAGGCCACACCTACTTTGTATTTGGTGAAGCAGAAGTAGAAGGTTTCAGCCATTGTGTTGTTCATGCCTACGGTGAATCTCACGTAAAAGCCGACAAATGGTGTCAGGTCTACGCACACGATATGTCCAATGTTTCGGCCGCAGATAACTCTTACGTAGAACTACGTGATGGGTCTGAGGGCTCTATCCTAAATGGCCGCATGGATATGTGCTCTTCTAATTGTGGAGAATACCAAGGTTTCAGTTTTGGTCATGTTTATGGCAGCGGTCTGACTTATGTCTTTGATAACTCTTGCGTAGCTGTCTATGGAGAAGAATCTCATATCTCCGCTCGCGGCCAGTCCATTATTAGCCATCACAATGGTTTCGTTGAAGCACATGGTCCTACCGTCGTAATCAGCGAAGATCCAGCCAGTGAGAATCAGATTCATCTTTTCGGCTCCGCTCAAAAAATTCTACGCTCAAAAATTTGACTTTTCCTAAAAAATCTGCTATACTATATACACAAGATGAGGAAAGGAAACAAACTCATCCCTTCCTTCCATCATCTTCAAATATGAGAAGGCAAACTCAACAAACCACTGGTGTGAGCCGTTAGGCTCACGACTGGCGCGACCGTTAGGCCGCGAAGGAGAAAAACATTATGACTACTAAGACCCGTGATATGCTGCGTTCCTCTGTTCTGGAAACTCTACTGAAGACCTTCCCCGGCTCTCAGATTGTAAAGGGTGGTATGGCTTTCGTCAGCGACCAAATTGACGAGGATACTGGTGTGCCTCTGGCTGTTGTGCTGAGCATCACTGTGCCCCTGACTGCCGACACTGCTCGTTCTAAGGCGTTCGACTTTGATGCGGCTGTTGCCGAGGCCAAGAATGCTCCTGGCCGTCGTGTGGCTGATCCCGTGAAGAAGGCTGAGAAGGAACAGAAGTCTATGGAAGCTAAGGCTCGTGAGCAGAAGAATCTCGCGGCCCTGACGACCTGGATTGAAAAGGGCGGCCTGGGCGAAGGCATGACCCCCGGCACCGTTCACAGCCACGCAGCTGAGATTGGTCTGGACGTTGCCACTCCCATGATGACTGGTAGCCTGCTGAAGAAGCTGGCGGAAGCTGGTATTGTGGTCAAGGGCCGCGACGCCGAGAACAAGCACAACTGGTTCACCCGAGCCTGATAAGGCGAGGGCGGGCACAAAGTGCCCGACCAGCACAGTCATGCGGGCGACGTAAGCCGCCGAAGAGAAAGAGCGTGTATGGAGAAATCCATACACGTTTTTTGCGTTCCGTAGGAACGCCCATGAATGCGGTGTTGCCAAATTTGGATATGTAGTATTCCACAAATGGAAGGGCCGCATTTCATTTTCATTTCCAAAATTTGCCAGGGCCGCAATTTCATTTTCAAAACCGACCCGAATCCCTACCCACAATTTCATTTTGGTTTATACACGAAACCTAACCGGAAATTTGACAAAATTCAAATTTTATGTTATATTATAATATAGAAAGATTAGAAATCTTTCAAATAAACAAAGGAGACGAAACTTATGCTGTAGAATCTAACAAACAAATGGATACGAATTCCTACCACACCAGACTTTTATGACATCTCTGTCAACGACTTACTTTATGTGTATATCTTTTTATACGCAGATTATCTAAAAGAAAAACAAACTTACACTGTTTCTGTAGATGAATGGGAATCTATCAAAGCATTATATTCACAAGAATTTAGTCGTAGTCAAGCCGCAATAGAAGCCGACTTTCAGACTCTTTTAGACCACAATCTTATACACAAAGAAAAAGACTTATATATTTTTACTTATATCCGTTCCGCAGCTCCAGTAGAAGGTCAACTTCTTGCTTACCTTCTCCAAACTAAACATCCTAATATCATAAAAGTTTATACTATTCTTCTAAGTGGGCAGTCCTATTTTGTAGGAGTCCTACATAATGAAAACTATAGTTTTTCTTTAGCTTCTATCCGCCACAGATTAGGCTGGGATACTGGCTATAATAAGCGTGGCGACACACAAATCCGTCAAGCTCTTTATATCCTTGCTTCTTTAGGTATTATGTCTTGTTCACGTAGCCGTCAAAAAACTGAAAAAGGTTATTCATACCCCGCTAATATTCTGACATCTATTATAGATGAATCACAAAATATAGTCGGTTCCATTTCATCAGAAACTTATAAATTTTTGCTTGGGACCGATAAGCCGCCTCAAACGTTGATGTATACACTTCAACTCTAAAAGGAGAGAACAAAATGGAAAATCAAGCGGTCGTCCCAGTTTATTCTAAAAAATTAGCTCTGCTTTTACGGCAGAAAGGATTTACAATTCTATATACCGAACCTAATCGTAGATGGCCGCAATATGACGTCTATTTCTTTCGGGACGACGCGGCCTTACAATCTGAGTTAGAGTATTACATAACACATCGCCAGGAGGAAAAAGAAGATGGTATCTAATTAGGCTATGAATGAATATTTATTACCTATTCCTAATCATGAGGCACTTACACGCAATTTCCCTAAAACCCCAGAGTTTTTTCAAAATAGACAAATCGACGACTATCTATTAGCTTGTCTTGCTTATCGAGCTAAAGCGGAAATAAAACAAGACGACCCAGGAGTCAACGCTCCTTCATATGTAAAAAAGAATAAGATAACTTTATATATCCGTATGCGAGATTGGACTAAAATCAGCCAAATGGTTATAGCCTTATATAGTGCCGCAAATGGCAAATCTCTTACGCCACGGCGGCTCATCGAACATAGAAATACCTTGGAAAAATTAGGATATCTCATTGAAGATCGCGAAAATAACAGGTGGATACTTCAAAGTTATTTTGACCGCTTCCAAATTTTGCCAGGCGACGTCATTTGGCATTTGATGCTAACAGGTAATAAATTTGTTCTAAAAATATACCTTTACCTTTTAGACAGATATGATTGGAAACGGCGGCCCCTCAAAGAAGGAGACCCGCCGCGCGCAAATGCGACTCCTTTCACTTTCACCTACAAATCTATACTAAAAGATTGTTTAGGATATAGCGGCAGCCACGATGATAGAAATACTGCCCTTATCAAAGCGGTGCTCTATTCTCTCGCAACTCAAGGACTTATTAATTTTTCTAAAGAATATTTTTATGTAAATAACCATTGCGATACCGACTTTGTTCTAAATGGTGTAGCCCACAGCATGGCAGATGCGGCGGACCTACAGATGTCTGTAGAAGAAGTAGAAGAATTACTTCACTATGTCCAAAAAACACACAGCATGCTGTCCGACAAAAATGTTGATGCTCGCGGACAAAAACGTATACCTGAACAAATTCCATCGCCGACGGATTTTACGTTTTTGTCGGACAACATCTCCGAAAAACGTCGGACCACATATACGTTTTTGTCGGACAACACTAACGAAAATGTCCTAATACATAAACGTTTTTGTCCTACACCTCCTAATAGTACTAATAGTATTACTAATTGTTCTCGAAGAGAACAAGAGACGGCTTCGCCGTCTTCGTCTGAAGAAATAGAACGGCAACGAGATATGGAAGCAATGACCCATATGTCCAGTTCAATTGATGGACTGGATTGGGATGACTGAGGAGAGCAAACGCTCTCCTTTTTTTTATACTCACGAATGAACTATGACAAAAATGTCGATGCTGTCTGACAAAAATGTATACCTGAACAAAATTCTGTCCGACCGGACTTGTAGAAAACGTCATAGAACACTCCCAAAAACGTCATAACACATAAACGTTTTTGTCATAGAGCACTAACGAAATTGTCATAATACATAAACATTTTTGTCATTGACCTCCTAATAGAATAAATAGATAAGAATAGTTCTCGAAGAGAACAATAGCCGGCCTAGCGGCCGACTTCACGTCAGACAGGAATAGGTGAATAAGGTTTGATCCAAAAAAAATTTTTTACTTTTTCTCCACCCTCAATCTTCAAATAAATAATTCTATAAAAACATATAATAAAAATCTCCTCTAACATATAAAAT
>ERZ1026854.284-NODE-284-length-36879-cov-4.563736_pt1 | contig 36879 bp, 33 predicted proteins | sample MGYA00380157_ERZ1026854 | MGnify/ENA primary metagenome ERZ1026854 (study PRJEB33269, sample SAMEA4719793) | human gut metagenome | biome: human-associated habitat; feature: organic feature; material: feces | place: Cameroon | collected 2013-10 ... | reverse complement strand
TTTACAGGCAACCGATATAAGCAGTGACCTTGTTGACGTTGTCTGGATGTTGCGTATGCCGCGTATTATTCTTGCAGCCTGTGTTGGCATGGGCCTGACGCTTTCCGGCATCATCATGCAGGCTGTCGTCAAAAATCCTTTGGCGGATCCTTATATTTTGGGCGTTTCGTCAGGAGCGTCACTGGGAGCGACCTGTGCTATTTTCTTGGGGCTGGGAGCTTTTCTAGGCGCGCAGGCTATCGGAATTTGTGCATTTATTGGAGCATTCGCCATTTCCTTGCTCGTAACCTATATCGCTGATAATTCACGCAGCAAATCTGCCTCTAATTTGTTGCTTGCCGGTATGGCAGTGAGTGCTATCTGCGCCAGCCTGTCCAGTCTTATTGCGTTTGTCGGACGTAATAAGGAAGGCATGGAAGCGATAACCTACTGGCTGATGGGTAATGTTGCTAATGCCAAGCTGGGCAATGTGTTGATTTTAGCAGTCGTAGTTGTTTGTCTGGCGGGCTACTTTATGACGCAGACGCGCATTTTAAATCTTATGCTTACGGGTTACGATTCGGCGATGACTTTGGGCGTTGATTTGAAAAGATACATCAGGCGTTACCTGCTGTTAAACGGTCTTTTAGTAGGTTTTATCGTTTTTAATTCCGGTACGATTGGCTTTATAGGTCTTTTGATACCGCATTTTGTACGTCTGATTTTTGGTTCTAATCATAAGAAGCTCTTGCCGGTGGCAGTGGCCTTTGGCGGTCTGGTGACTGTAGTGATGGATATATTATCACGAACCTTAATCAACGGCATCGATATTCCCTTGGGTGTTGTCTTTTCTCTGATTGGAGCACCTTGCTTTATTTATATGATGCTTAAACAAAATTACAGATTTGGAGCTAAATAAAATGGATATAAAAGTAGAACGCTTAAAGGTGCAGTTTGGCGACAGAGAAATTCTCAAAAACATTTCGCTGGATTTTCCCAAGCAGAAATTTACAGGTATTATCGGTCCTAACGGCAGTGGTAAAAGCACCATGCTCAAGTGTATATATCGTGTTTTAGAGCCTGACAGCGGTGTTATTTATCTCAACGGCAAGCCGCTCGAGCAGTACACGGTCAAGCAAAGTGCGCAGCTGCAGTCGGTTTTGGCACAACATAATTATTATAATTTCGATTTTGAAGTGCTCGACGTTGTACTCATGGGACGCAGTCCTTACAAAAACTCTATGGAAGACGATAACGCGGAAGACTACGCTATAGCTAATGAAGCCTTACGGGTAGTAGGCATGGAAAAATTTGCGCATAGCAGCTTTTCTCTGTTAAGCGGTGGTGAACAGCAAAGGGTTATGCTGGCACGTGCTTTGACGCAGCAGACAGAGTGTCTGATTTTGGATGAGCCGACGAACCATCTGGATATCAAATATCAGCTGCAGTTGCTCAATATCATCAGCAGTCAGGGCTTTACTGTTGTTGCGGCCTTGCATGATTTGAATATTGCCGCCATGTATTGCGATGAAATAATCGCTATGAAAAATGGTAAGGTAATGGGGCAGGGAACGCCGGAGGAGCTTTTAAACAGCCAATTTATCAGTGATTTATATGAAGTGGAAGCTGATGTTTTGCGTAAAGCGGACGGTAAGCTTTTGATTGCATATAAAAATTGAGGTCAGTATGGAGCGAATAAAAACAGTAGGTACAATAACAGGTGTGCTGCTTCTTGCATACGGCATTTTAAATTTTACTGTTGGCATGGGCACTATCTATATAGGCTTTCAGCAGACAGCGCAAATACTTTGGCAAATTTTTCAGGGTACGGCCAACGGCAACATCCTGGCTGACGTTATCTATTATCTGCGCTTGCCAAGATTGGTTTTGGCAGCGGTTGTTGGCTATGGGCTCAGTATAACAGGCTGTGTGATGCAGGCTGTCATGCGCAATTCCCTGGCGGATCCTTATTTGCTGGGTATTTCTTCCGGCGCCGGCTTAGGTGCCGTTATCGCAATTATTTTGGGCTTCACCAGTGTTGCCGGCTTTGATGCTATTGGCTGCTTTGCATTTTTGGGAGCCTTTGCCGTGACCATATTTATTGTTTTGCTTTCCTTAAGGTTCGGTAAATCCGGCACCACGGCAATACTTCTTTCCGGTATGGCTTTGAACGCAGTTTGTGCGGCAGGAATCAGCCTGCTGATTTCTATTTATGCCGATGCCGAACGTATTCAAAGCGTAACCTTTTGGCTGATGGGCAGTTTACAGACTGCGGATTGGCGCAATACAGGTACATTGTTGGCTGTGGTATTTTTTATTTCGATATACTTTGTCAAAAATTCACGCATTCTCAATTTAATGCTGTTGGGAGATGAGGTATCCGTAACCTTAGGCTATGATTTGTCGAAAATGCGCCGAATTTATATTTTGCTGTGTGCGCTGATTGTAGGCCTGATTGTTTATAATTGCGGTATTATCGGATTTGTCGGTCTGGTAATACCTCATATAGCACGCTTGCTTTGCGGCGGTAACTATAAAAAGGTTCTGCCGATGAGTGCAGTGCTTGGTATGCTGTTTATGGTTTGTGCCGATGTTATCAGCAGAACGATTATGGAAGGCTCTGAGGTGCCTATAGGCGTTGTTGTGTCGGTTATAGGTGCGCCAATCTTTATTTATTTGTTGATCAGTAAGAATTATGGGTATGGTAAGCGATGAAAAAATATATTATCAGTAGTCTTATTATTGCACTTGCCTGCAGCATTTTGGGTTGTCAAAACCTTGATAAGCAGCAGGCACAGCAGCAGGATAAACCGGTGGTGGTTAACAATATCAATGTTGATAACTATTACGTCAAGGGGCCCAATAAGCAGGTCTTTGACAAGGCACCGCAGCGAGTGCTTGTAATTGGTGAAAATGAGACGGAAACATTGCTGGAGCTTGGTGCAGGACCGAACATTTTAATGGCTGTTGCCCAAAATAGCAGAAAATATGCTATGCGTCAGGAAAACTGGGAGGCCTTTCAAAAAATAAAGAAATGTCCCAGCGGTTATCTGAATATGGAATATGTTACAAGCATGCATCCTGATTTAATTATTGCACAGCAATGTGTATTCATCCGCAATCGTTTGAATAACACAGATTATTGGAACGAGCGAGGAGTTAAAACGCTTGTGCCTTTGAATACTAATACTCCGAGCAAGCATATCATCAAGGAAACTGTGGATAAGGAAATGCAGTTTGTCCGTGATTTGGGAGCAGCCTTGCGAGTAGACGCCAAAGCTGAAGCAGTTGTGAACAGTACATATAAAACGATTGATGATATTAACAAAGCTAATGCTTCCTACACTAAGCCGAAGGTTATGATTGTGGAATTTATAAGCTCGATGATCAGCTATGACAATACTAAATTAGTTGGTGATATGGTAAGCAGAATCGGCGGCAAGGTTGCCGAAACCCCGCCTGTTATAGGTTTTGAGAATGTTGTTAAAGAGAATCCTGATGTATTGTTTGTTGTATGCAGCCATGCTGATTACGGTGAGTGCATTACGAAGCTTACGGAAAACCCTGCTTTGCAAAACCTGCCCTGTATTAAAAATAAACGTACCTACAGTATTCCTCTGCGCTTTACCTACGGAACAGGCTGCCGCACGGAGGATGGCCTGAAATTTTTGGCAGAGCGTATGTATCCGGGGATAGAGATTAAGTGAAGCGCTTATAACTGAATATATAAGTGAGAATAGAACTCCGGAAATTCAAAGGCTTACATTTGGGTGACCGGAGTTTTTCTCTTTCAACTGCTAATCTCTTGCAGACTTCCTTATAATGGTATATAATTTATCTAATCCAGATTATACAAATCACGATTAGATAAATGAGGTGAGTAAGATGTTTATTGGCCGTGAGGAAGAACTGAAATTTTTAGAGGACCGATATAATAGTGCGGATGGTCAGCTTGTAGTGCTTTACGGCAGAAGACGTGTAGGCAAAACAGAGCTGTTGCGGCAATTTTGTCAAAATAAAGAGCATATTTTTTATACTTGCACAGAAATCATTGATGACAAACAGCTTGAAGCGTTTAGTCAGCGATTATTGGAAAAGAATCAGCAGGCGGCAAAATATATTACTCGCTTCAGTGATTGGGAGCAGGCCTTGCTCAGTATAACGGAGCTGGCAAAAGATAAAAAAATAGTTGTAGTTATTGATGAATTCCCCTATATGGTTAAGGGGAACAATGCTATTCCTTCTATTTTGCAAAAGCTGTGGGATGAGGTTTTAAAGCAGTCTAACGTAATGCTGATTTTATGCGGCAGTGCAATGTCATTTATAGAAAAAGAAGTTTTAGCAGAGAAAAATCCGCTTTATGGTCGTGCTACGGGAATTTTAAAAATGCAGGCAATGGATTTTTATTCTGCTCAACAGTTTTTTCCTAATTACAGCATTGAGGATAAGATTACTGCCTATGCAATTTTGGGTGGTATTCCGCATTATTTAAAGCAGTTTTCCGATAAATACTCTCTCGATGAAAATATTGTGCGCAGTATTTTAAGCAGAGGCAGTGTGCTTTACAGTGAAGTGGAGTTTCTTATGCGTCAGGAGCTGCGCGAGACGAGCGTTTATAATGCAGTAATTGAAGCAGTTGCGTTAGGCAATACCCAATTAAATGATATTTATCAAAAAACGCAGATTGATAAAAGCAAGCTGAGCGTATATTTGAAAAATCTTTTGGAATTGGGGATTTTGTGCAGGGAGTTTTCTGTGGATGCCAATATTAAGGAGCAAGCTAATACACAGAGAGGCTTATATAAGGTTACCGATAATTTCTTCGGTTTTTGGTATGCCTTTGTTTTCCCCAATTTATCAGAGCTGGAATCAGGCGATGCGGAAGGAATTTATCAATATGTTGTCAAGCCTGAACTGGAGCGCTTTACATCTTATGTATTTGAAGATGTTTGCCAGCAATATTTGCGTAAGCAGAACAGAAAACATGACTTGCCATTTTATTTTACGAAGATTGGCCGCTGGTGGAACAAGACTGATGAAATAGATATTATGGCAGTTGATTACAGGCAAACGCAAATACTTTTGGGTGAGTGTAAATATAAGCACAGACCGGTGGATATAAAGGATCTTAAGCATTTCTTAGCAAAAAAAGTAGCGCAGGATAAAAGCTTATATTATTATTTCTTCTCAAAAGCCGGTTACACAGAGCAGGCTTTGGCTTATGCGGCAGAACAGGGAATAAAGTTAGTTTGCTTGGATGATTTAGTATAGGTGAAGTGCAGAAGAACTATAATAACTCTGAGAAACAGGCATATTACTATGCTTTCTCAGAGTTTTATTTTTTTAGGAGAAGAAAATTTTTTGTGTATATGCTTTGCTAAACTAATGAAAGTCATATTATAGGTAATGATAATATGTAAACTGTTCTAATATAACAGCAATATATATCAGTTGCTGTTAATTGCTAATACAATTTCATACTACTTGACGCAGTATGTGCGTTATGCTATAATTTTGCATGAAAAATAGGATTAAAATCTATCGGTGAATAATTGAATAGATTAGTATATCAGGTGTCGAAAGACTTAATAAGTAAGCAGGTGCAAAGCCTGCGCTGTCACGCAGCTGTAAAGTGGAGCAAGCCTTAATGATGTCACTGGAAAACCGGGAAGGCAAGGATTGCGAGGAAACTGAGCCAGAAGAATTGCCTGAAACAGTTAAACCAAAGTATGCTGCGAGTGACAGGAGAATGGTAAAGTACAAGTGCGCCTTTCTGTCATTGTGCAGAAGGGCGTTTTTTCTTGCCGGAATACGGAACGCCCTCAATGAAACATGATTTTAGCCGGAGCCGCACGCGAAACTCGGACAGCTCGGTGGCAAAGGTTGAAAAATAAATTTTTTAATGAGGTGTTTGAGTATGTTGAAAAACAAAAAAGCACTGGTTATGTCAGTGCTGTGCGCTATTGCCAGCGTAGGCTTTGTAATGTCTGCAAGTGCTGCAGAGAAAACTATGCAGGGCAATCTGGATGAGGTTGTTGTTGAAGGAAGAGCAGATGTTCTTCCGGGGGGGATGGTAAGAAAAACAGCTAAATTGGGTATCTTGGGCGATAAAAGTGTTTTGGATATTCCTTATTCTGAAATGAGTATGACGGAAAAAGCTGTAGCTCTTTTTGATGATCCTAGTCAACCATTGGCAAATATTTTAACTGCTAATCCTTCTATTCGTAGTAGCACTAGTTCTCCGATGTATAGTGATTTTAGTATGCGTGGTATTAACATGAACGGTAACCATATGATGTTAAATGGTGTGCCTAGCTTATACTCTCAGTTCACTACACCGCCGTCTCATGTAATTGATAGAATTGATATTACATCTGGCCCTAATGCTGGTGTCAATGGTGTAAGTATGTCTAACAATGGTACAAATAGTGGTGCAACTCCTGCGCCTGGTACTATTAATATTGTTACGAAACGAGCAACTGATACTCCTGTTACACGTTATACACAGACTTATAGCGGAAGAGGAAATACTAGTGAAACTATTGAAGTAGGACGTCGTTTTGGTAAGGATAATGAGTGGGGTTTGCGCGTGAATGCGGAATACATGGATGGCAAACTTTCACTGCCTGGTGCAGAGAATAATGAAAAGAATATTTTCATTAACTTTGATCATCGTGGCGAAAAGAGTGAAAGCAATTTATTTGCAGGGCATTATGATAGACGTATTAATGGTGCACAAAGATGGTTTTCTTTATCTAGCAATTATGCTAGTAGCGTATTACCTGATGCCCCTGATTCTAAAAACAATTATGACTTTGATGGTACAACCAAGAGAATGTATGGTTGGATTATGGCTTTGAATCATGACCAAAAAATGGATGATAATTGGTCTTGGTTTGCTAATTATGGTCAATCTAATCGTTTTGGTAATAAGGATAATCAAAGTGCTTCTATTCAATTTAACGATAAAGGTGAGTTCGTTAACAACAAATATCATCAACAAAATGAAATTGCAAAAAATGTTTATGCTCAAGTAGGTATCAAAGGTAAGTTTGAAACTGGAGAAGTAAAGCATAATGTTTCTTTGGCAATTGATCGTTCTTGGGCTAAATATTGGACAAGTGGTAGCAGCAATAAATATGGTAATGCTATTACTGGCACATTAAATAACTGGTGGTTTGCAGACGATTGGAATTTAATTAAGAAAAATTTCGGAGCAGCTAAACCGTCTTGGGAAGAAACCAATGTAGGTATTACTGTAGCTGATAATTTGGAATATGGTAAAGCTTCTTTACTTTTAGCGGCTTCCAAAAAGCATGAACACATGGAAATGTATAAGAATGGTGCGCCTAATTATACTTATACAAATGATAATATTTTACCGACATATGGCTTTACCTATAAACCTGTAGAAAATTTGGCTATGTATGTTGGTCATACTGAAAGCTTTTCTCGTGGCTTAATGGTTGATGGTAAAGGCACTTATACAAACCATGGACAGATTATGGAACCTGTAAAGAGCAAGCAAAACGAGGTCGGTGTTAAATATCAAAATGCTGGCATGATGACTACGTTAAGTTATTTTGACATTGATGAAGCTAATAGATATGATATCAATGCAGATGGCGGAATGAAAACGAAGGTTGACGATGGTAAAAACCGCTATAAAGGCGTTGAATTGACTATTAATGGTAAACTTGCAGACAAATGGACTGCTACTGGTGGTTTTATGTATCTTGATGCACAGCGTGAACATACCAACAATGGCTCTAAAGATGGCTGGTTTGTAAACGGCGTTGCCAAATGGAGTGGCGTATTAGGTCTGGAATATAAGCCTGACGAAGATTGGGGCGTTGTTGGTCGTGCAAATTGGGTTGATAAGGCTTACATTGATTCTAAAGCAGTCGGGGGAAAAACTGAAATCCCGTCTTATGTAACCTTTGATTTAGGCGTCAATTATAAGACTGAAATTAACACTGTTCCTGTAAAACTGAGTGCAATGTGCTATAATGTTGCTGACAAAGATTACTGGATGGGCAGAGGCAGTTCTACAACTTTTGGTTTGTCTATGCCGAGAACCTTTATGCTGTCTGCACAGTTTGATATCTAAGATTTTTAATTTAAGAGGGTGGTTTTATACTACCCTCTTTTATTCTATCTTATAAGCGGTAAGTAATAATGAAAAAATTTTTAAGCCTTATTCTTCTAGTGGTAACGATTTTTACAATCGGTTGCGGAAGACAGGAAGAGCAAAAAATTAATATCGAAAAACATGATAAGAACACAGTAGTTTTAGCCGCCTATCGTCATCTTGCACCTGGTAATAAAGATGGACTTTACTGCAGTCGTATTTTGGATGTTTGGGAGCCTTTGATTACTAAAGATGATGATAATAAACCGGCACCATGCTTAGCAATAAATTGGGAAATGCGTGATGGTGGCAAAGAGTGGATTTTTCATCTAAGACAAGATGTCTACTTTCACAACGGTACAAAATTTAATGCGGATTCTGTGATTGCTAATTTTGACCGTATGAAGAAAGGTTATAAGCGGTCTTCTTTTTATGGCCTGAATATGGAAATGTATTATCCTACTTTATTGAAATATGAAAAATTAGATGAATATACTATTCGTCTGCTTTTTAAAGAAGCGAATATTAATGAATTATATAAGATGACTGATTTTGGTAGTCCTATGTATGCTCCAGAGTGTTTTGCTGATGATGGTAATTTCAAGAGTGTTGCTATTGGTACTGGACCATATAAGATTACTGAAAATGTATTAAACAAGTACGTAGTGCTGGAACGTAATGATAATTATTGGGGCACTAAAGGTAAAATTAAAAAATTTATCGTGCGTAATATTCCTAATACAGATACACGCTATGCGGCATTAAAGTCTGGAGAAATTGACGGAGTTGTTGATATTAATGCCATACCGCCATTTCTTGCTGATGAGATACAAAAAGATCCTCGTTTTGCTGTAGATAAAAATAAATCAACAATGATTCGTTATTTATGTGTCAATGGTAATAAATTTCCTTTTAATGATGTAAGGATGCGTAGGGCTGTAAGCTTAGCAATTGACAGGAAAAATTTAGTACATAATATGTATCTGGATTATGCTGAACCGACAGCCAATATCTTAAATTATACTAGTCCTGGATATAAAGCTTTTCCAGCAGAATATGATTTGCAGGAAGCTAAGCGCTTGGCACACGAGGTGTTAGGAAATAAGCACTGTGAAATTACATACTGTATAAATGGTAATGAGCCATTGCAAAAAGGAGAAGCTGAGTTAATTGCTTATTGGTTACAAGATATTGGCTTAGATGTAAAAATTCAAGCAATAGAGTATGCTACGTTATCAAAAATGATGCGTAAAGGAGACTTTAATATTGTTCGCATTCAAAAGGGATTAGCTAACGGTGATCCATTTAGTGCATTATATACTTTTATCATGCCTGATGGTGCCTTAAATATTAGTAATAGTTTGGGTTATAATAATCCGGAGGTTACTGAGTTAATGAACCGAGTTAAGCACATAACTGATGAGCAGGAACGGCAGCGTATTTTTGACAGGGTTCAAGAGATTGTTGCTTATGAACAGCCTGTTATCCCTCTTTTCAACGATATGAATATCGTTGCCTACAATAAGCGTTTAAAAAATTATAAACCTTTAATCTACGGTGTGGATTTGAGCAAGGTAGAATTGGCGGAGGAATAATTGCAGCAAAGAAGCGATGAAGTCAAGAAGCAATTAAATTTCTTCAGTTCTTCTTTACTATCTCTGGCTGTCGTTTGACATATACAAAAAAGTTGAGTAAAATAAAGTTAGACTTTAGATTACTCGAATTTTAAGGGCGGTGAAGCATATGTATCTTACAAGGCATCTGGAAAAGCAAATAATTGAAGCGTCAAAGTATTATCCTGTAGTAATGGTATGTGGTCAAAGGCAGGTTGGTAAATCTACCATGCTTTACCACATTAAAGAAGACAAAAGAAAATATGTAACATTAGATGATGCTAATGCGCGCAGGCTGGCAGAGAATGATCCTGTGTTGTTTTTTGAAACCTATGGCTTTCCACTATTAATAGACGAGTTTCAGCGTGTGCCGTCGCTACTGCTGGAAATGAAAAGAATAGTTGATGCTAAAGCCTTACAAGGTGAAGATAATGCAGGGATGTATTGGCTGACCGGTTCACAAAAGTTTAAAATGATGCAAGGCGTGGCAGATTCTTTAGCTGGAAGAATTTCTGTGTTTGATATGTCTACTTTAACAACGGCGGAAATAGAAAAGCGTGAAGCCTCCCTATTTTCCCCTGATATAGAGGTATTAAAAAAGCGCTTTTCGCAGGTAGCCAATAAAAATATTCATCAAATTTATCAAAGGATTTTTGAAGGTGGTATGCCGAAACTTGTTTTGAGCAACATAGACAGAGACAGATTCTATATGGATTATGTCAACACCTATCTTGAGCGAGATATTAAAGAATTAGCTCAGGTTGGCAAATTAAGTGCTTTTTATGACTTTTTAATCTTTATGGCTGCAAGGACGGCGCAAGAACTGAAATATGAGGAAATTGCCCGTGCGGTTGGAGTCTCCTCACCGACAGCTAAGGAATGGGTGTCTATTTTAGAGCGCTCAGGAATTATCTTTATTCTCAGGCCGTACTATTCAAATATAAGTAATCGTTTGGTAAAAACGCCGAAGGTATATTTCATGGATACCGGTTTAGTAGCATATTTATGCAGGTGGCCAAGTGCAGCTACTATTGAAAATGGTGCAATGGATGGGGCGTTTTTCGAAACCTATGTTATTACGGAAATTATAAAAAGCTATTATAACGCAGGTAAACAACCTAATCTTTATTATTATCGGGATATAGATAAAAAGGAGATAGACCTGCTTATTATAGATGGGAAAAAGGTTTATCCGATAGAAATAAAAAAGGCGAAATTACCCAATCATGCAGATAAAAATTTTAAGGTTTTGGATAAGCTTGACATGGATGTACAGACTGGGCTGATAATATGCATGAATGATGAGTTGCTGCCTTATAGCAGGACGAGCTGGTATTGTCCGGTTAGTTTATTGTAAAAGAAACAAAATTCGAGTAAATTAAAGTCAGACTTTAGATTTCTCAGATACCATACTGTCACCTCTCTTTTCAACGATATGAACATTGTTGCCTACAATAAGCGTTTAAAAAATTATAAACCCTTAATCTACGGTGTAGATTTGAGTAAGGTAGAATTGGCGGAGGACTATGATTAGATATTGCTATCGACGAATTTTATTAGCAGTGCCTGTAATGATTGGCATCAGTCTGCTGGCGTTCGTTTTAGGACTATTATCACCCGGCGATCCGGCGGAGTTTGCTTTAAATCAGGATGGGCTGGATGCACCTACGGATGCACAGATTGCGGCGATGCGGGAAGAGCTTGGCCTGAACAGACCAGTTTATGTGCAGTATTTTAGCTGGTTTGCGCAGGTGCTGCATGGTAATTTGGGCAGCAGCTACATTAACGGCAAGGATATTCTGCATGAACTTTTGCTGCGTCTGCCGGTGACGGTGGAACTGGCGCTGCTGGCTTTAGCCATTGCCGCAGTTGTTGGCATTGCCTTGGGAACCTTATGCGCTGTTTACAAAAACAGTTGGCTGGATGATGCAGTACAGTTTTTGACTAATATACTTTTAGCTGTACCCGGTTTTTGGCTGGCACTGCTGATGATTTTACTGTTCAGCGAAACCCTGCGTCTGTTGCCGACAAGCGGCAGTGAGAGCCTGCGGTATTTTATTATGCCGGCGTTGGCAGTTTCGTTTTCTACATCGGCAACAGTGTGCCGCTATATGCGCAGCTCGCTGCTGACGGAATTTGCTTCGCAGTACTTTCTCGTAGCGCGTGTGCGCGGAATCAGCAAAATAAAGCTGCTTTTTTGCTATGCGTTTCCTAATGCCATGCTGCCGGTAATTGCTTTGCTGGGTAATTATCTGGCAGGCATTTTGGGCGGTTCGGTTATTGCGGAAAGTATTTTCGCTTTGCCGGGCATCAGCAGCATGGCTTTGGAAGCGATTCGCTTCCGCGATTACCCTGTATTGCAGGCCTATGTGCTTTTTACCGGCTGGCTGTTGGTATTGATAACCTTAGCGGTTGATTTACTGATGTTTTATCTGAATCCGAAGCTGAGAGGAGGCGCTGAAGTACATGACTAAAAAAATACAGCTTAATTTCGCTATTTTTGTACTTGCGTTTATCATTCTCGGCAGTATTTTGGCTCCTCTTCTGGCAACGCATAATCCTTTTGAACCCGATATGGCTAACCGTCTGCAAAGTCCCTGTTGGCAGCATTTCTTCGGTACGGATGCTTTAGGGCGTGACATGTTCAGCCGTATTCTTTACGGTGGCAGGGCATCAATGCTTTTGACCTTGATTTCATCGGTTTTGGCGTTGATTTTAGGTGTGGGTATTGGTCTGTTGTGCGGTTTTTACGGTGGTAAATTAGACATGTTCTTTACCGTTTTGAGCAATATTTTTCAGGGTATACCGGGAAGCTGTTTTATGATAGCCTTGGCCGGTATTCTCGGTCCCAGCATTTATAGCCTTGTACTGGCATTGGTTGTGACATCCTGGGCCGGTTTTTCGCGTATTGTGCGTGCAGAAGTACTGCAGCTGATGGGAGAGCCTTTCATTGAAGGGCTGCGCTGCCTTGGCTGCAGCGATTGGCGAATTATTTCCCGTCATTTGCTGCCTAATATTGCCAATAAGCTGCTTGTTTTGGTAACTATTCGTCTTGGCAGAGGTATATTGGCGATTGCCGGTTTGAGCTTCTTGGGCTTGGGCGTACAGCCGCCTACACCCGACTGGAGCGTAATGATCAACGATGCTATTATGTATTATCGCAGCTCGCCTCACCTGATTATTATTCCCGGCCTGTTTGTATTTTTGCTGATTTATTCTTTGAATATCATCGGAGAGCATCTGCGTGACAGATTAGATATTCAGCTTGATGAGGTGCGCAAATGGTAAAAAATCTGGTGTTAGAAAATATATCTGTAGGCTTTAAGCTGCCGCAAGGCGTATTTTATGCTGTAGATGATGTAAGCCTGAACTTGCCCGGAGGGAATTTTACTGCGATTATCGGTGAAAGCGGTTGCGGTAAATCTGTATTGGGGCAGGCTATTTTAAACATATTGCCATCCGGAGTCGTAAAAAAGGGTAGAGTGCTTTATAATGGCGAGCAGGTGAAGAAAATATTATCTGCTTTTGGTATTATTCCACAAAATCCCAGTGAGTCGCTGAATCCTGTGCGCAAAATAGGCAAGCAGATGCAGGATATTTTGGCTGTTCATAATATTGCAGACGGTGACAATAGCTATAAAAAACAGTGCCTGCGTTTGTTCGGACTGCAGGAAGCAGAGCGTGTTCTGGCAGCGTATCCGCATGAGCTTTCCGGTGGCATGCTGCAGCGAGTATTGTGTGCTATGGCTGTGAGCAGTAAGCCGGAATGGATTTTGGCTGATGAACCGACAAAAGGCCTGGATGAACAGGTTGGCGCTGTTGTACGCAAAAATTTGCTGACGATTAAGCAGGATTTGCATTTAAGTATGCTGATTATTACGCATGATATTGCTTTGGCACAAGAGGTGTGTGACGATGTGCTGGTGATGTATGCAGGACAGGTTTTAGAGCATAATGCGGATATTTGGCATAAACCGCTGCATCCGTATACCAAAGGTTTTTTGCAGGCTTTGCCAAAGAATGGTCTGCAGGTCATTCCGGGAAAGGCACCTGTGCCGGGGGAAAGATTTACCGGCTGTAAGTTTGCAGCACGCTGTCCTTATTCTACAAAACGCTGTAAGGAAGAAAAGCCTGCCATGCAGCAGGTCGGTGATGCGGAAGTGAGGTGCTTTTTGTATGCTGAAGGTTGAAAATATTTCCAAAAGCTTTGTTGACCGCAGCAACGGAAAAACCTTTGAGCTTCTGCATGATGTTTCACTGGAGCTCAAGCCCGGTGAAGCGGTGGCGCTGATGGGTGGCAGCGGCAGTGGTAAAAGCACGCTGGCGCGTATTTTGTTGCGCCTGCTGCCATGTGATACCGGCAAAATTTATTTTCAGGGACAAGATATTACGAATGCTACTTGCAAAGATTTAAGTTCTTTCAGACGCAATGTGCAGTTTATTTCACAGCGTCCGGAAAGCTTTCTTGATCCGCGTAAGACCTTAGGCTCTAGTCTGCGGGAAGCATTTACAGTTTTTAACCTGCCATATGATGAAGAAAAAATTAAAGCGATGCTTGATTTAGTAAAGCTGAACATTGAGCTTTTGCAGCGTTATCCGCATCAGGTAAGTGGAGGCGAGATTCAACGTATTTGCTTGGTGAGAGCGCTGCTGTTAGAGCCAAAGCTGCTCATTTTAGATGAGCCGACATCGATGCTGGATATCTCCGTGCAGGCGCAGATTTTGCATTTGCTGCGTGATATACGCAAGGAAAAGCAACTGGCATATTTGTTTATTACGCATGATAAACAGCTCGCAGAGTGGCTTTGTGACAGAGTCTTGCATATAGAGCAGGGATTTTTAATGTAATTCATCTAATTTGGATTATACAAATCACGATTAGATAAATGTGCCGGCTGATAAAAAACTCCGAAACACTAAAGGTTTTACTTTGAGCTTTCTGGAGTTTTTTTCTTAAACTGCCTTTTATTGACAGAAAAATAAAGATGTGTTATAATTCTGACAAATAAAATGTAACAAATATAACATTAAAAACAAAAAATGCTTGGACTGCCAGGTGTCGAAAGACTTAATAAGTAAGCAGGTGCGAAGCCTGCGCTGTCACGCAGCTGTAAAGTGGAGCAAGCCTTAATTATGTCACTGGGTAACTGGGAAGGCGAGGCTTGCGTGGAAACTGAGCCAGAAGAATTGCCTGAAAAAGTTAATGGGAGTGTACTGCGAGTGACGGGAGACTGCTGGAGAATAAGTGCGTCTTTCTGTCGTAGTGCAGGAGGGCGTTTTTTCTTGCCGGAAAAAACGCGAGTATGATGTCTTTCCTAATTTGTGTTTGAGAAAATTTAATCTACTGCCTGTAGAAAATAAGCAGATCTTATATCGGAGTTGATGAGTATGAACCAATATTATCAGGATAACATGCTTTTTGGCATGAACCCTTCAAGTTATCTGCATCGCTACGCCGTTAACGGCAAGGTGTCGGGAAATCTTGCCTGCATCAGCGAAATTAAAAATGCCGCCGTGGTTTTATACAGTCCGCGCGGCTGCGGCTTTCATTACCGCTGTCATGTGCGCAGCGGCCAAAGCCCGGTTTATAATCTGGAATGTGCCGATTTACGTAACAATGATGTAATTTTCGGCGGTGAAAAAAAGCTGACGGCTTTACTGCAAAAGGTGGAACGTGAGCAGCAGCCGGAGATTATTTTTCTGCTGCCTTCCGTGGTGTCGGATATTATTAATGATGATTTGGCTGGCTTGGCCTGCAGCCTGCAGCCGCAGTTTAAAGCAAAGCTGGTGCCGATTACGTCGCAGGTTTTTTCGCATATGGACAAGAGCAACGGCCGCAAGGTTTTGCGTGAAAAGGCCTGCCAAAAGCAGAAGCAAAAGTTTTCTTCCAGTGCGGTCTATCCCGGCTGCGGTTATGTAGAGGTGATGGATGCTTTAGTTGAGCAGGTGATGGAGCCTCAAAGCGTAGAGCCGTTGAGCGTAAATATTGAAGCATTTGTCTGGGGCTATAACGGTGAGGATAAGCTGCAGGGCATGAGCGATATGCTGCAGAAAATGGGTATCACCGTAAATGCTTATTTGCCTGCCGCTGATTTGCAGACAATCAAAAGGGCTCCGCGGGCAGCGCTGAATATAGTACGTCGCAAAAAGTGGGCGTTGGCGATGGAGCAGCGCTTTGGTACGCCGTTTCTGCATGTTGCCGATATGCAGGAATGGCATGGCATAGAAGGCATCAGCGATTTATACAGGCAAATAGGAAAAATGCTTGGCTGCGAGGATGCTGTTGAACACGTGCTACAGGAAGAATATGAACGGGTTGCCGCCCGGTATCAGGAGCTGCGTGCGGAATTTGCCAAGTATAAGTTTTGCCTGATTGCGCATGGTATTGCATATTTGCCGGATGCTCTGCGTGTTTATCAGCAGGATTATGGTCTGCCGATTGAGAAGATATGTATTATCATGAATCCTTCCTACCAGGCAGAAACAGGTCTGGATGATGCAATGATGCAGAGATTTAAGGACAGGATTGAGCTTGCCAAAGATGAGTATGGCTGTGAGGCGCAAGTTTTATTGGAGCCTTCGGAAGAGGTTTTGCGTGAAGCTGCGCAGAGTTGTGATTTTGTTATCTGCAACGGTCATCCGCGCTATGCTTCTTTAAATGTTCCGGTGCTCTATAATTTGTTTGACCGCTCGGTGTGGAATTATCAGGGCTTTGTGGATATTATGGAAGAAGTTTGGCAGATGCTGCAGCAACAGCAGCGTACAGGCAGCAGTCTTTTGCTGAGCAAGCTGGCCTATGACCCGGTATTTTATCCGATGCGCGAGGCTGATAAAGACAGTAAAGCATCACGCGAACTGTATAGCAGAGTATGGAGGCAGAGAAAATAATGAAACCATTAAGTAGCTGTGCGTTGTTTGGTGCTGTGCGTGCTCTTGGCGGTATTAAGGATGCCTTAATCCTGCAGCATTCCGTTGTCGGCTGTCAGTGGGGCAGCCTGACATTCAGATATGCAGGCAAGCCTTATGATGTACGTCAGGCCTCTGATGTTATCTATGATGAAGATGTTGTTAATGGCGGGGAGAAGGTTTTGCGTAAAGCCTTGCAGGAGGCGGAGCGTGTTTTTGCGCATTGTGGCGCAGTGTTTGTAGTCAGCGGCTGCGTGCCGAATATGATCGGCGATGATGTGGATGGTATTTTGGCTACTACCGAAGGCTCGCAAAAATTGTTGCATGTAAAAGCACCCGGATATGCAGGGAATATTGACAGCGGTGCAGAAGCAGCTTATCTGATGTTGCTGCCCTTGCTCCAACCTGCGGAGAAAAAACAAGCTGGCACGATAAATATTTTTGGCATAATGAACGATGATCCTTATGCTGATAATGATTTGGAAGAGCTGAAAAAATTTTTGGGTTCCAAGGTTAAAATTAACTGCGCACTGCAGGATTGCAGCTTGCATGATATTGCAGCAATGCCGCAGGCAGAGCTGAATATCTGCTTTGGCTATGGTGAGCCGTTGGCACGAAAGATGCAGGAAAAATTTGGCGTTCCGTATATCAAATGCGCTTATCCTTATGGTGTGGCAGGAATGCAGCAGTTTTTGCGTCAGCTAGGAGAAGCGTTGAAAATTGATTTCTCCTATGAGCTTGCTGAGCTGGAAGCTGCGGCTGAAAAGCTCGTTTATCGCTGTGCGGATTATCTTGTAAATTTGTATCAGCTGCCGGTGGCTTTGGCTACGGACAAGGCACATTTATATGGCTTGCAGAGCTTTTTTGCCGAAGAACTGGGCATGCGCGTTGTTATTGCAGAGGACACTGCGGAATTTAGCTTGGATAAAATGGCAGAGGCTGCAGCAAAGCACAAGCCTGTATTGTTTTGCGGTTCTTCATTCTTAAAAAAATTGGCTGATAAATATCAGGTGCCGTTAGTGCGCTGTGCTTATCCTGCCTTTGACCGGCTGTGCTTTACCGATAATACGCTTGTAGGAGCACGTGGCGCTGCTTTGCTCATTGAGCAGATTGTCAACGGTGCCTTGCAGCAGCAATATAAAACAGATGGCCGATATGCCGGCTTGCGTGAAAGTATTTGTGAGGTAAATCATGAGTGAGCTTGAAACACATCCCTGTTTTACAGCTAAATGCAGCGATTACGCCCGTATTCATCTGCCTGTGGCACCTAAATGTAATATGCAGTGCAATTATTGCCTGCGCAAATACAGCTGTGTAAATGAAAGCCGTCCCGGTGTTGTGGCTCGTGTCATGGTGCCGGAGGATGCAGTCGACTGGTATCTGCAGATGAAGGCCAAGGTGCCGAAGCTGACGGTAGTAGGCATTGCCGGCCCCGGCGATGCACTGGCTAATTGGGCAACGGTCAGCAGAACGCTGAGCATGATTCGTGAGGCTGATAAGGATGTTTTCTTCTGCTTATCAACTAACGGCCTGTATCTGCCCAAGTATGCCAAGGAGATAGCAGCTTTGGGCGTTGATTATGTTACGGTAACGGTGAATGCAATTACCAGCAATACAGGGGCGCATATTTACAGCTTTATCAATGATGAAGGCAAAAAATATGTTGGTGAAGAAGCTGCGGCGCTGCTTTTAGCAAGACAGATAGAAGGACTGCAGCTGCTTGGCGAATATGGCGTGAAGGTGAAGATTAATACGGTGGCGATACCCGGCGTGAACATCCAGGAAATCCCGGCGATTGCTAGACGTATGGCCTTACTGGGAGCGAAGCTGCAGAATATTTTACCGATGCTGCCGGTGGAGGGAACAGGCTTTGCGCATCTTGCGGAGCCTGCGGCCGAAGAAATTATGCAGCTGCGTAATGTTTGCAAGCAGTGGATGCCGCAGATGCAGCATTGCAACCGCTGTCGTGCAGATGCCGTAGGCGCTTTGACTAATCCCTGTGTTTTAGAAGAAAGCTGAAATAGAAAATCCGTGTAAACAGAAGCTTGACTTTTGTTTGCACGGATTTTTGGCTTTAATATGATATTTAATTTGACGGCATATTCTTCACTTGCTACAATTAAATTTGTAATATCTCATCTGTAAGGGAGAAGCTAATGGATTGTACTGCGATTATTTTGACAATAGGTATTATTTTTGCTGCGTCGTTTTTTTCTACTGTTTCCGGCTTTGGCTTCGCTTTGGTGGCTATGCCGGTACTTACACTGGTGATGTCGGTAAAAGCGGCGGTTATTTTTGTACTGCTGTTGAATTTGGTTCTGCGGGCAATTACTATGTACAGAGTGCGCGACGGCTTTGATAAAGAAACCGTTATTTTGACGACATTGGGAAGTATCATGGGCATGCTTCCCGGAAGCTGGGTACTGAAGGTGCTGCCTGCGGCACAGCTGGAGGTGTTTTTGGGAGCGGTGCTTGTGGCTGCCACGATTTTGTTGAGCCTGCAATGTACGCTGCCGATAAAAAATAAAACCTGCAGACATTTTGGTGCGGGAATATTGAGCGGTTTTTTCGGCGCATCTACCAGCGTCAGCGGACCACCGCTGGTTTTATATTTTCTTAACGAAAAGCTGCCGAAGGATGTTATGCGGGCTAACATGATCTGGTTCTTTGGCTTAAGCGGCTTTTTGACGGTGCTGGTAAATTATTTTTACGGCAATGTCAGCGGTACCGTTGATTGGAGTTTGCTGCTGTATACTATACCGATGATGCTATTGGCTATCTGGTTGGGAGAAAAATTTTTCTATCGCCTGAATCAGCATCTGTTCCGTAAGCTGGCATTGGCGGTGGTGCTTATAGGAGCGCTGATGCTGCTGTGGAGCGGTTGGCAAAATTTATAAGTAGGCTTAAAAATACTGTGTCTTATAAATCAGCAGTAAAATTTTGTGTTAATGCTTTGAAGATAGCATTATTACTGTAACCTAGTTTACAATAATTATGCGACAAAATAAAAAATAAATAAAATTAAGCTTTTTCCTTGACGTTTGCGGAGCAGGAGGAGTAAAATAACCTCAATCGCTGATTGCGGCGGTAAAATTTGAAGCATAAGGAAATGCTGAAGTTGTTGCAGGTGAAAATGATGGAATCTAAAATGATGAACACTGCAATTGAATATGGTTTTTATTACGCACCGGTATTTAACTATTATTTTAGCACCGGTTATTTTGCATGGGAAAAATCATATAGCAGTAATCATCGTATTGGAGACTATAAATAGTATTTGCGGGCGCAGTGCTTGCAATTAAGATTTAGCTTTTACAGCAGGCTCTTTTACGGGAGCCTGCTTTTTTTGTAGCATGGTAGCTTATAGCAGTATGGTAAATTAAATGACAAGGATGTCAGAACGAAGGGGAGACAATTTATGGTAATAGTATTCAAGCCGGGAGCACCGGAGGAAAATAAAGCGAAGATGCGCAGCAATTTGGAAAGCAAGGGCTTCCAAATTAACGAAATCAACGGTGTTAACATGACAATCTTCGGTATCATAGGTGACACGAGCACACTTGATATCAATATGCTGCGTATTGATGATGCGGTAGACAAGGTAATGCGTGTGCAGGAACCGTTCAAGCGAGCCAACCGCATGTTCCATCCGCAGGATTCCGTAATTAATGTCGGCGGTGTTGAAATAGGCGGACGTAAAATTCAGGTTATCGCAGGTCCGTGCTCCGTAGAAACTCAGGAGCAGGTTACGGACATTGCCAAGTCCATCAAGCTTGGTGGAGCATCAATGCTTCGCGGTGGCGCCTTTAAGCCCCGCACCTCGCCTTATTCTTTCCAAGGCTTGAAGGAGGTTGGCCTGGAATATTTAAAAGGTGCCAAAAAGGAAACAGGCCTGCCGATTGTAACAGAAATCATGTCACCGTATATGATTGAGCGCTTTGTAGAAGATGTAGATTTGATTCAGGTTGGCGCTCGCAACATGCAGAATTTTGAATTGCTGAAGGAATTAGGCAAAACCAATAAGCCAATTCTTTTAAAGCGTGGTCTGGCAGCAACGATTGAGGAATGGCTGATGGCAGCGGAATATATCATGAGCGAGGGCAACGAAAACGTTATCCTTTGCGAACGTGGTATCCGCACCTTTGAAACATATACGCGCAATACATTGGATGTAAGCGCAATTCCCGCTGTGAAAAAGCTCAGCCATCTGCCGGTAGTAGTTGATCCGAGTCATGCAGCAGGCCTGTGGTGGATGGTAGAGCCTTTGGCAAAGGCTGCAGTTGCAGTCGGTGCCGACGGACTTTTGATAGAAGTCCACAACAATCCGGAAGCAGCACTTTGTGACGGCGCGCAGTCCTTAAGACCTGAACGCTTCGCCAGACTGATGGGCGAGCTGAAGGGCATTGCCAGAATTGTCGGCAGAGATATGTAAGTCAAGGCATTATCCCTTAGCAATATAAAAAAGCGTAAGGGTTTGTAATAACTCCTGATCTGGGAGTAGCATTGTAGCATAGTAGATTAGATTAAAGGAGAGATTTTATCATGATTATCGTATTCAAACAAAATGCAACTGTTGAGGAAAAAACTAAGCTGAAAAACCAATTAGAAAGCAAGGGCTTCCAAATTCATGCCAGTGATGGTGTAAATGCTTCTCTGTTTGGTGTAGTTGGTGATACTAGCGCTTTGGATATCAACCTTTTGCGTGTTAACGAAGGTGTAGAAAAGGTAATGCGTGTGCAGGAGCCCTTCAAACGTGCCAACCGCATGTTCCATCCCGAGGACAGCATTATTGATGTTGCAGGCAGAAAATTCGGCGGCAAAAAGCTGCAGGTTATCGCAGGTCCCTGTTCTGTAGAAACTCAGGAGCAGGTTACGGAAATTGCCAAGGATGTTAAGGCCGCAGGCGCTACGCTGATGCGTGGCGGTGCCTTCAAGCCTCGTACTTCCCCGTACTCCTTCCAGGGCTTAAAGGAAAAAGGTCTGGATTTCCTGAAAAATGCCAGAGCAGCAACCGGTCTGCCGATTGTTACGGAAATCATGTCACCTTACATGGTGGAACGCTTTGTTGAAGATGTTGATCTGATTCAGGTCGGTGCCCGCAATATGCAGAACTTTGATCTGCTGAAGGAATTGGGCAAAACCAATAAGCCGATTCTTTTGAAGCGCGGTCTGGCAGCAACGATTGAGGAATGGCTTATGGCAGCGGAATACATTATGAGCGAGGGCAACGAAAACGTTATCCTTTGCGAACGCGGTATCCGCACCTTTGAAACCTACACCCGCAATACGCTTGATGTAAGTGCTATTCCTGCAGTAAAAAGACTCAGTCATCTGCCGGTAGTAGTTGACCCGAGCCATGCAGCAGGCATGTGGTGGATGGTAGAACCTTTGGCTAAAGCAGCAGTTGCAGTCGGTGCAGACGGTTTGTTGATTGAAGTACATAACGATCCGGAAGCAGCATGGTGCGATGGCGCCCAATCCTTGAAGCCTGACCGCTTTGCTAAGCTGATGGGCGACCTCAGAGGCATTGCGAACATTGTCGGCAGAGAGTTATAATAGTAGTATGGCAGATTAGGAGTGATTTTTTTGGAAGCTGATTTTGGTGGCGAAAATAGAAGTACAAAGTGGCAGGAGCTCAGCTTTGCTATCGTTGGCCTGGGGCTGATTGGTGGCTCCTATGCCAAAGCATTGCGTAAGCTGGGCGTTAAGCAGATTATCGGTATAGAGCGTGATGCAGCAACACTGCAGGAGGCAAAGCAGCAGGGCTTGGTTGATATTGGCATGACTGAGCCTGATAACCGGCTTAAGGAGGCCAACGTAATCATTTGCGCTATTTATCCTGAAGCAATCGTGGGCTTTATAGCTGCAAACGTTGATTTCTTTAACGAAAGCGTTTTGCTGACTGATGTTGCAGGCATTAAAAACGATATGATCAGCAGAGGTCAGGCACTTTTAAAGGATGGCATGGAATTTATTTCCGGCCATCCGATGGCCGGACGTCAGGGCAGCGGCTTGGGTATGAGCGATGCGCATATTTTTCAGAATGCGAATTACATCATCGTGCCGGAAAAGCATAATACGCAGGCTGCTGTCAGCTGGCTGGAGCAATTTGCTCTGGCTCTTGGCTGCAAGCATACGGTGCAGGTTACACCGGCGCAGCATGATGCAACTATTGCCTATACCAGTAATCTGCCGCATGTTACTGCGGTGGCGCTCATGGACAGCGCTTCCTTTGATGACAAGACCAAGTACTTCGTCGCCGGCAGCTTCCGAGATGGCACTCGTGTAGCGGATATCAATCCTGAACTATGGTGCAATTTATTCCTTGCCAACAGGGAAAAGGTTGCGGATGAAATAGACAAATATATGGAGCAGCTCGCGCTGTGGCGCGACGCTCTGCGCGGTGACGACGGCGAAAAGCTGAAGGAGCTGATGCGCAAGGCCGGAGCACGGAGAAGGGAGCTTTTTTAATGAAGAAAATTCATGTTGCATTAGGCGCTCATGCCTATGATATTGAAATAGCCGCCGGCCTGCTGCCGCAGGTCGGCTCTAAGGTTGCAGCGTTGCTGCCGAAGGCGCGCAAGGCTGCAATTATCAGCGATACAAATGTTGCACCGTTATATGCGGAAAAGCTACAGGCTAGCCTCGAAGAGGCTGGCCTTGTTGTGCATAAGGTGGTAATTGAAGCCGGTGAGCAGAGCAAGAATATGCAGGTGCTCAGTGATGTCCTGGAGCAGCTGGCTGCAGCCGGACTCACGCGCACTGACGTTGTGCTGACGCTTGGCGGCGGTGTTGTCGGTGATTTGGGCGGCTTTACCGCTGCCAGCTTTATGCGTGGTATTGCTTTTGTGCAGATACCGACTTCGCTGTTGGCACAGATTGACAGCAGCGTTGGCGGTAAGGTTGCCGTAGATTTAAAAGCAGGCAAAAACCTTGCCGGTGCCTTTTATCAGCCGAAGGCTGTGTTTATTGATACAGATTTGCTGGCAACGCTTTCTACCCGCTTTCTGCATGATGGTCTGGCAGAAGCGATTAAATACGGCTGCATTAAGGATGCGGCGCTGTTTGAAAAAATCGCCGGCTATGCTGATGATGCGGAGCTTTTGGCAGATATTGACAGCGTGGTTGCTACCTGTTGCGCTATTAAAGCACGCATTGTTGAGCAGGATGAATTTGATACGGGCCTGCGTATGCTGCTGAACTTCGGTCATACCTTGGGCCATGCGGTAGAGCAGCACTTCGGCTACAGCTGCTTTACGCACGGCGAGGGTGTAGCGATTGGCATGTATCAGCTGACTAAGCGCACCGAAGAGCTGGGAATGACAGCCAAAGGCAGCGCCGAGCGTATTAAGAGCGTACTTGAAAAGTATAATTTGCCGTTGACTGCGGGCGTAGAAAAAGCGCAGCTGCTTGATACAATGGCAAGAGATAAGAAAAAGAACGGCAACAGCATTACCCTCATTATTTTGCAGCAGATAGGCGAGGGCGTACTGCAGAAAGTAGATTGGCAGGAAGTGCCAAAGTATTTGGGGTGAGGCTAAATGGAAAAGATAAAAATTTATCCTGCAAAATTGGCAGGAACGGTGCAGGTTCCGTCATCTAAAAGTATGGGGCACAGAGAAATCATCTGTGCAGGTTTGGCAGGCGGCACCAGTATTGTTGATAATATCAGCATGTCTAAAGATATTGAAGCAACGATGCGTGTTTTGCGTGCTATGAACGTGAGCGTTGATGAAATTCCCAGCATGATAGAGGGACGTAAGGCTTTGCAGATTACGGGCACAGGTCATCCGATTGCGGCGGCAGATAATGTTGACTGCGGTGAATCCGGTTCAACCTTGCGCTTTTTCATTCCTTTGGGAGCAAATCTTGGCTGTCCGCTGACCTTTATCGGTCACGGCAAGCTGGTATCGCGTCCTTTGCAGGCATATTACGATATTCTGGATAAGCAGTTTGTGCAATATTTTAATGATAACGGTAATCTGCCGTTGACTGTCAACGGTCATCTGATGCCGGGTAATTTTGAGCTGCCGGGCGATGTCAGCAGTCAGTTTGTCAGCGGTCTGCTTTTTGCATTGCCGTTATTAAAGGGTGATTCCGAAATTATCATCACTTCGCCGCTGGAATCTGCTTCTTATGTGGATATGACGCTGAACTGCCTAGCGAAGTACGGTGTTAAAATAGAAAATGTAGATGGCGCACACCGTCATTATCTTGTACCGGGCAAACAGCATTTCAAGGCGCAGGACAGCAAGATTGAGGGCGACTGGTCGCAGGCAGCCTTTTGGACTGTCGGCGGTGCTTTGGGCGCAGGTATTACGGCAAGCGGCGTTGACTTTGCTTCGCTGCAGGGTGATAAGGCTGTGGTAGAAATTATGCAGCGCATGGGTGCTGATATTGTTAAAAATGCTGACAGCGTAACCGTAAACAGCAGTGCAACGCAGGCAACGGTGATAGATGCCTCGAACTGCCCTGATATTATTCCTGTGCTTACCGTACTGGCGGCAGTCAGCGAGGGAACAACGAAGATTATCAACGCAGGACGCTTGCGCATCAAGGAATGCGATAGGCTGGCGGCTATGACGAGTGAATTAAACAAAATGGGGGCGGCAATTACGGAAGAGGCCGAAGGCCTGACAATCAGCGGCAAGCCGGAAGGCTTGCGCGGCGGCGTAGAGGTAGATGCCTGGAACGATCATCGTATTGCTATGAGCCTGGCAATTGCTGCACAATGCTGTGCAGAACCGATTACATTAACCGGTGCAGGCAGTGTAAGCAAATCCTATCCTGACTTCTGGGAGGATTACAAGAGCGTAGGCGGAAAAATTGAGGTGCTGGCATGAGCGGAATTTTTGGCATGAATATAAAAATGGCGATATACGGCGAATCGCACGGCAAATCCATCGGCGTAGTGCTGGATGGACTGCCGCCGGGACTGGCGCTTGATGAAGCAGCGATTGCTGCCGAAATGGCGCGTCGTGCTCCCGGACAGAATGCGTTGAGCACGGCACGCAAGGAAAGCGATACGGTAGAAATCCAAAGTGGCTTTTTCAATGGCTTTACGACAGGTACGCCGCTGTGCGCGCGTATTATCAACAGCGACCAGCATTCCAAGGATTACAGCATTCTCGCCGATAAGATGCGTCCCGGTCATGCGGATTACGCAGGCCATGTACGTTATCAGGGCTTTAATGATTATCGCGGCGGCGGCCATTTTTCCGGTCGCTTGACGGCACCGCTTGTTTTTGCCGGCGCTGTGGCCAAGCAGGCGCTGGCGCAATATGGTATTATTGTCGGTTCGCATATTCTGCAGATTAATGATATCAAAGAAGAGCGCTTCAATCCTATGGGTGTAAGTGATGCAGAATTAGCAGAGCTGCATGCGAAAAAGTTTGCGGTTATGAATGATACTGTCGGCAAAAAAATGCAGGAGCGCATTTTGCAGGCTAAGAGTGAGCTTAACAGCGTGGGCGGTGTAATTGAAGCCATCGCACTGCATTTGCCTGCGGGAATCGGCGCGCCGTATTTTGATTCTGTGGAAAGTATGCTGAGCCATGCGCTGTTTTCCGTACCTGCTGTTAAGGGCGTAGAGTTTGGCGACGGCTTTGGCTTTGCCGGGCTAACCGGTGCTGAAGCAAATGATGCTTTGCATTACGTTGATGGCAAGGTGCAGGCGCTGACGAACCACAACGGCGGTGTTACCGGTGGCATTACCAACGGCATGCCTTTGGTAGTGCGCGTGGCCATTAAGCCGACACCTTCGATTGCGCGCGAGCAGCAGACGGTAAGCCTTAAGGAGCAGGCGGATACAACACTGGCAATTGTAGGCAGGCATGATCCCTGTATTGTGCAGCGTGCTGTGCCTGTTATCGAAGCGGTGGTAGCGTGGACGCTGTGGGATTTACTTTTAGAAGCGAAGAAATGGGAGAAATAAGATGCAGGAGCTTGATTTAGAAAAAATCCGCCAAGAAATAGACAAGGTTGACCAACAGCTGGCAGACGTACTGGAAAGCCGTCTGCAGTTAGTTATGCAGGTGGCTGCCTATAAAAAATCCAAAGGCCTGCCTGTTAAGGATAAAAACCGTGAAGCCAAGGTTATCGAAAAGGTAGCGGGCTTTTTGGAGAACAAGGATTATTCCGTGGCTGTGAAAAATATTATGCGCGGTATTATCGACCAGGCCTGTGTGCTGGAGGAAACTGCGTTGGCAGAAACGAGCAACAGAACCTTTGAGGTAGCCTGCTTCGGTCCTGCCGGTTCCTTTACGCATCAGGCATTGGAGGAATATTTTCACGGACGTCAATATAACCGCCATCATTTCCAAACCTTCGAAGAAGTAATTTCCAGTATCAGCGAGGGTACGATGGATTATGCCGTGCTGCCGATTGAAAATTCTTCGACGGGCGGTATTACCGAGGTATATGATTTGCTGCGTCAGTATGACTGCAGTATCGTGGGTGAGCAGTGCGTAAAGATTGAGCAAAACCTGTTAGGCTGTGAGGGTGCATCGCTTGGCACAATTAAAACAGTGTATTCGCATCCGCAGGGCTTGAAGCAGTGCGCTGATTTCTTTCATGACTATCCGGATATAGAGAAAATTCCATATTTCAGTACCTCCAAGAGTGCGGAGGAGGTTGCCGAAAAGCAGGATGTAAGCTTGGGCGCTATTGCCGGCAAGCAGGCAGCGGAGCTTTACAACCTGAAGATTATTGCTCCGGCGATTAACAGCAACAGCAACAATTACACCCGCTTCGTTATTATTGCCAAAAAACCGGAAATCGTAGCGAACGCAAATAAGATTACGCTGATTGTTGCCGTGAAGCACGAAACAGGCTCGTTGTATAAAATGCTCGCCAGCTTCTATCATATGGGCCTGAATATGCTGAATCTGGAATCGCGTCCGATTGTCGGCAAAACGTGGGAATACTTTTTCTACATCGATGTTACCGGTAATCTGGCAGATCCGCTGGTTATCGATGTAATGGAAGAAATAAAATCTAAGAGCACCTATTGCAAGGTTCTTGGCAATTATCGTGCTTACGAGCGAAAGGAATAAACAGATGAAGCATTACGGACTTTTAGGCGGTAAGCTGGGACACAGCCTTTCGCCGCAGATTCACGAGCTGTTTTTTAAATATACCGGTATCGAGGGCGATTATACGCTACTGGAAACACCGCAGGAGGACTTGCCTAAGCGCATGGAAGAGCTGCGTGCCAACTATGCGGGCAGCAATGTTACCATTCCGCATAAATTGCACGTTATGCCGCTGTTGGACAGCATTACACGTGAGGCCAAGGCTATCGGCGCTGTAAATACGATTAAGTTCGATGAAAACGGTGCAGAAGGCTACAATACCGATTACTTCGGCTTCGGCAGAATGCTGGAATACAACAATATTGATGTGCGCGCTAAGCGTGTTGCGGTGCTGGGCACCGGCGGCGCTGCGCGTGCTGTTGTCAAATATATGGTTGATAAGCGTGTCGGCAAGCTGTATCTTGTTACGCGTGACGTTGCCCATGTTGATAAGGATTTCCTTAAAATTGCGCCTAAGTGTAAGTTTATTGATTATGACGGGTTGGCAGCTTTGACAGGTGATGTGATTGTCAACTGCACGCCTGTGGGCATGTATCCCAAGGTTAATGCTGCACCGGTTACGCCTGAAGAAATCAGCAATTTTGATGCTGCCGTTGATTTAATTTATAATCCTAAGCAGACTTTGTTCTTGAAGCAGGCTGCCGAGGCTAAAATGCAAACTGTCAATGGTCTGTTCATGCTTGTGGCGCAGGCTGTGGCTGCGCAGGAAATCTGGCAGGGCGAAAAATATGACAGCGAGCTTATCGTCAAAATTATGCAGGATTTGGAGCAGAACATATGAAAAATATCGTGCTGATTGGTATGCCGGGCTGCGGCAAAAGCACCTTTGGCAAGCGCATGGCGAAGCGCTTGCAGCTGCCGTTTTATGATGCCGATTCTGTCCTCGAAGAGCGTGAGCAGCGCACGATAAAGGCTTTCTTCGCGGAAAGCGAAGATGCGTTCCGCGCAGCGGAAACGCGCACGCTGGCGTATCTGGCGGAATGTGACGGAGCTGTTATCGCAACAGGCGGAGGTGCTGTGAAACGTGCGGAAAACATGGAGCTGCTGAAGCGCGGCGGTGTTGTGGTCTTTATCGACCGCAAACCAGAAAATATCATCGGCTGTATTGCCGGTGATGCGCGTCCGTTGCTTGCTGCCGATAAGCAGAAGCTTTATACTTTATATAACGAGCGTATTGCGCTATACCGCCAATATGCGGACTATACGATTGATAATAACGGTGATTTCGGCCGCGTTCTGCATGAGCTGCTGAATATTGCCGCTAAGCTGGAGGGATAAAGATGCGTAAAATTTTAGTTTTAAATGGTCCTAACATTAATATGCTGGGCATCCGTGAAAAAAATATCTATGGCCGTGATGATTATGACAGCCTGTGTGCTTACATTCGCTCGGCGGCTGACCGTCTTGGCGTAGAGGTGGAGCTACTGCAGAGCAATTATGAGGGCGATATAGTTACCGCTATTCAGAATGCTTACGGTCATTTTGACGGCATTGTTATCAATCCGGCGGCATTTACGCATTACAGCGTAGCAATTCTGGACGCATTGAAGGCAGTAAATATTCCTGCGATTGAGGTGCATATCAGCAACATCCATCAGCGTGAGGAGTTCCGCCATCATTCTGTAACGGTGGCAGGCTGCGTCGGCCAGATTTGCGGCCTGGGCTTTGCGGGCTATGCCTTGGCAATGGAAGCTTTGAGTGTGTATGAAGCAAAATAGCATATAATAATTTTTGTAAACAGCCTCCGAAGCTTTGCTTTCGGAGGCTGTTTTGTTATAATAATTATAGAGTGATATTTGCTGACAGAAGTAGTTCTGACTGTTGAATTTTCATAATAGTAAGATAACATTGAATTCGTTCTTGGAGGTGACATTATGGGTAAACGTATAGTAATCGTCGGCGGGGTGGCCGCCGGTATGAAAACTGCGGCGCGCTTGCGCAGGCTTGATGCCGAAGCAGAGATTATCGTGCTGGAACGCGGACCGCAACTGAGCTATGGCGCATGCGGCTTCCCGTATTTTATCAGCGGTGAGGTTAAGAGTATGGACAGCTTTGACCATACACCGCAGGGAGCCTTGCGCGATAGTAATTATTTTGCGGCCGTGAAGGGTGTAGATGCCCGCTGCGGCTGTAATGTGCAAAAAATAGACAGAGTGCAAAAATGCGTGCATTATATGGAAAAGGGAGAGCCTAAACAATTGTCTTATGACGTGCTGGTGTTGGCAACAGGCAGTACGCCGGTGAAGCTTCCCTTGCCTAATGCTGATGCCGCAGGCATTCACAGCTTCTGGTTCCCGTGGGATGTTGTAGCAGTAGATAAGGAAATTGCCGAAGGCGGCGTTAAGGATGTAGTTATCATCGGCGCAGGCTTTATAGGTCTGGAGCTGGCAGAAGCTTTTGTGCGCCGCGGTTTGCATACCAGCGTTCTGGAACAGCAGGACAGACTGCTGCCGCAGCTGCTTGATGAGGATATGGCAGCACTGCTGCTGCGTGATACGAAAAATCCGCTGCTCGATATTTATCTGGAGGAAAGAGCAGGTGCCTTTACCGTAGAAAACGGTAAAGTTAGCGGAGTGCAGACGGATAAACGCGTAATACCGGCACAGTTGGTTATCGTTGCCGTCGGCGTGCGTCCGAACGTGGAGCTGGCGCGTGAGGCCGGCATTGTTATAGGTCCGAGCGGCTGTATTGCGGTTAACGAATACCTACAGACAAGCGATGATGCAATTTATGCCGGAGGTGACTGTGCGGAAAATACTCATCGTGTCAGCGGAGCTAAGGTGTTTGTGCCTATGGGTTCTACCGCCAACAAGCATGGCCGCGTAATTGCGGATAATATCTGCGGAGCGCGGAAGCAATATCCCGGTGTCCTGGGGACTGCCGCCTGTCGCTTCTTTGCGCAGGAAGCTGGGGCAACCGGTTTGAACGAGCGGACTGCGCGGCAGGCCGGTATTGATTTTGCAAGCGTAGTTGTACCCGGCTTCGATCGTTTGGGTTATATGCCGGGAGTAGGGCGTATTGTGCTGAAGCTGTTGGCGGAAAAGAGCAGCGGACGCATATTGGGTGCGCAGGCTGTCGGAGCGAGCGTAGCGAAGCGCATTGATACATTGGCGGCGGCAATTTCTTTAGGTGCAACTCTGGAGGATTTGTCCGGACTTGATCTGGCTTATGCTCCGCCGTTTAATACGCCGATTGAGAATATCGCAACGGCAGCCAATGTCCTGCAAAATAAACTTGACGGACAGCTGCGCAGCATTAATCCTGTAGACTTTGAAAAGAACCGCACGCAGGAGGATTATTTATTCGTTGATGTACGCACGCCGGCAGAGGTGGCAGCTAAGCGTATTGCCGACATTCCGTCGAGAGTAAATCTGCCGCTTGATACCTTGCGGACAGCGGATATCAGCAAGATGGATAAAGAGCAGAAAATAGTTACAGCCTGCCAGATTGATTTGCGCGGCTACGAAGCGGAGGTTATCCTGCGCGCCCGTGGCTTCAGAGATGTTTACAGTCTGGAGGGAGGCATGAGCGGTTGGCCGTATGCAACGGAAAGCGATAACAACAAAAAGTAAGCATTTTGATAGTATTATGCAAGGAGGAGACAAGCATGAGTGAATTTAGCGAAAAAATGGGCATGGCAGCAGGCAACAATTTTAAGAGCGGTTATAACTGCTGCGAAGCGATTGTGGAAACCTTCCGCAAGGAGGCGGGCGTGAATATTGATGATAACGCTTTCCGTCTGTGCTCCGGATTTGGCGGCGGCATTGGCCATGCGCGCGATTTGTGCGGAGCGATGGCAGGCTGTGTGATGGTTATCAGTACGCTGGCCGGCCGCAATCAGCCAAGCGACAAACCGTTGGCAGAAATTTATCCGCTGACATTGGAATTCCATGAGCGCTTTGCCAAGGAATTCGGCTCCTGTGCCTGCGGCGATTTGATGCCTTACGAGTTTAATACGCGTGAGCATTTGAAAAACTGCCTGAAGCTGGTGAATAAGGTGGCGCAGCTGCTGGCAGTGTATCTGGAAGAAAAGGAATTGCTGAAGTAATATTGATAAGCTAAAAGGGACTGTCGCGTAAGTAAAACTAACTTGCGGTGACAGTCCCTTGTTTTTCTATGTGTGAGAATACGTAAATAAGCCAAAAGCAATAATAAAAAAATTGCGGAGCGCTTTTTGACGGCAAAAATAATTGGCTGTCAAAACAAATTAATTGAAGTTTTTGCCGTCAACATGCTATACTATTCTTAGATATAACGTAACGGAGGTGAGCAGATGAAGTATCTTTCAGTAGCGGAAACAGCGAAAAATTGGCAGATATCCGAGCGCAGCGTGCGCAATTATTGTGCGCAGGGACGTGTGCAGGGAGCAGAACTGCATGGCAGAGTATGGAGTATTCCTGAAACGGCAGTAAAACCGGAGCGTGTTAATAAGAATAAGCAGAGCGAACGCAGCTTGTTGAAGGTTCTGCAGGAAGAAAAAGCAAGCAGATATGCAGGCGGTATCTATCATAAAACGCAAATTGAGTTGACCTATAACTCTAATCATATGGAAGGCAGCAGACTGACGCATGAGCAGACGCGTTATATTTTTGAAACGAATACGATTGGTGTGGAAAATGAAGTTTTGAACGTGGATGATGTTATTGAAACTGCTAATCACTTTCGCTGTATTGATTTGCTTATAGATAAGGCAAAGACTGCTTTATCCGAAAAGCTGATAAAGGAATTGCACTTTATTTTGAAAACCGGCACGAGTGATGCGCGTAAGGATTGGTTTGTTGTCGGTGATTATAAAAAGCTTCCGAACGAGGTTGGCGGCAGAGATACTGCTTTACCGGAAGAGGTTAACGAGCAGATGCGAGCGCTTTTGGCAAAATATAATGCGAAAAAGAATAAGACGTTTAAAGATATTCTGGATTTCCATGTACGTTTTGAAAGGATTCATCCGTTTCAGGATGGCAATGGACGCGTTGGCAGGCTGATTATGTTTAAAGAGTGCCTAAAGTATCATATTGTTCCGTTTATTATAGAGGATAATCTGAAAATGTTTTACTATCGCGGCTTAAAGGAGTGGGGCAAAGAAAACGGTTATCTGACTGATACCTGCCTTGCTGCGCAGGATAGATATAAGGCATATCTTGATTATTTTAGGATTGAGTACGATTGAGAAAATCGTATTCGTGATACTAAAATACCAAAAAATAAGAAGTTCTGCTTATGGAGTACCGCATAATTTAGTGTGATTTGTCAAAGAAAGATAAATTGTTTTATAATAGAGATAAGGTCTAAAAGATAGGAGAAGTGCTGTGAATAATTATGGAGAAATCATTATCTATCAGACAGATGATGGTTTGACAAAAATAAATGTAAATATGCAAGAAGAAACAGTTTGGTTATCTCTTGATCAGATGGCTGAACTCTTTCAGAGAGATAAATCTACCATATCGAGACATATCAAGAAAATTTTTGAAGAAGGCGAGCTGCAGCGAAATTCAGTTGTTGCAAATTTTGCAACAACTGCCGCAGACGGGAAAGTATATAACGTAGATTATTATAACCTTGATGTTATTATCTCTGTTGGCTATCGTGTGAAATCTCAGCGAGGCGTTCAGTTCAGAATTTGGGCAACAAATGTGCTGAAAGAGTACATGATTAAAGGTTTTGCTATGGATGACGAACGACTGAAAGGAAATGCTGGCGGGAATTATTGGAAAGAATTACTTGATCGCATCAGAGACATTCGTTCCTCTGAAAAGGTGTTGTATCGTCAGGTACTTGATTTGTACGCAACAAGTGTTGACTATGATCCACGCAGTGATGAATCTGTAAAATTCTTTAAAATTGTGCAAAATAAATTGCATTATGCAGCACATGGACATACTGCCGCTGAAGTAATTTATGAAAGAGCAGATGCAGAGAAACCATTTATGGGGCTTACTTCATTTTCCGGAGAATTGCCGGCATTAAAAGATATTGGTATTGCGAAAAACTATTTGCAAGAAAATGAACTGAAAATCTTAAACAATCTTGTATCCGGTTATTTTGATTTGGCAGAAATCAATGCCATTGAACATAAGCCGATGTATATGCATGATTATGTAAAACAGCTTGATATGGTGCTGTCTTCGGGAAATCGCAAATTGCTTGAAGGTGCCGGTACTGTCAGCCATAAGCAGGCTTTAGAAAAAGCAAAGGCTGAATATCGAAAATATCAGGAGATTACATTATCTCCGGTGGAACAGGCTTATTTGGAAAGTGTAAAAGAAGTTGCGAAGGAACTGAAGAAGAAAAAATGATATAAAGGATAAAAACGTTTCATTGTATAATAAAATTGCACACTTGAAAAATCTAAGAAAAACTGAAAGTCCGAAAAATCCTGTAATATCAACATTTTCGAGACTTATGGAGGAATATAGAGATTATGATAAAAATTCTCTTTATCTGCCACGGCAACATCTGCCGTTCACCGATGGCAGAGTTTTTATTGAAGGACATTGTAAAAAAACGCGGTATTGCCGCTGATTTTGAAATTGCTTCGGCAGCGACGAGCAGAGAAGAAATCGGTAATCCTGTGCATTACGGCACGCGCAACAAGCTGGCGCAGCTTGGCATCAGTGTCGCAGGCAAGCATGCAGTACAGGTAACAAAGCGTGACTATGAATATTATGATTTACTGCTGGTGATGGATAGTAATAATATCCGCAATTTGCGTAGAGTTATCGGTGAAGATACGCAGGATAAGGTACACTTGCTTTTGGATTATACTGAGCGCAAGGGCGCAAGCATTGCCGATCCATGGTATACCGGTGACTTTGAAGTGACCTATGATGATATCATGGAAGGTCTGGAAGGCTTGCTGAAGTATCTGCAAAAGAATTAATTTAAGTATAAGCAAAAAATAACCGGCTGCAAACAATTTGGTTTGTTCTGCAGTCGGTTGCTTTTTTATGACCTTATAACAAATTTTCCTTATGCTCCAAAATGCAACGGATAAATTCCTTGCTTGCTAATGGCAGTTTGCGCCTGTCCTTAGTTACAATGCCTAAAGTGCGGATGATGGGCGGTTCGATAGGCAGTGTAACAACATTATAGCTTGTCTTGTGCAGTACAAGCTCAGCTAAAACTGAAACACCAAGTCCTTGCTCAACCATTGAGAGAATAGAGTAATCGTCATGAACTCGTAGCTTGACGTTTGGCGTGATGCCTGCTGTGCGCAGCGCTTCCAAAGGCTCACTGTAGGCGCCCTCTTCCAACAGCAGGAAGGGTTCTTCTGCCAAGTCCTGCAGCAGCAGGGATTTTTTATTGGCCAAGGGATGATTCTTGGGCAGTACAGCGCGAAATTCACCGGATTTTATGCTTATAGTTTCCATACCTTTGACGGCCTGAGGACTGACAAAGCCAAAATCTACCGCTCCAGTTCGCACCCATTCCGGTATACTGGTATAGTCACCCTGATGCAGGACAATTTGAATATTAGGATGCTCCTGCCAAAAGGTGCGTATTATACCGGGAAGCCAATGGCAGGAAACGCTGGAAACTGTACCTATGCGAACAATACCTGAATCTAAGCCACGTATTTCTTCTGCCTTGCGGCGCATAGCCTCGTATTGCAGTACCGAGCTTTGGATAGACGGATACAAGCGTTCTCCTTCCGGTGTTAACTGAATTCCATAACGGGAACGATGTAAAATTTTCATGGCCAGCTCTTTTTCCAAGGAGGCAATCATCTGGCTGAGTGCCGGTTGGGTGTAGCCAAGCAGCTCTGCTGCTTTAGTGAAGCTGCCGACTTCGATTACTTTGAGAAGTGCTATATAGCGTTGCATAATTAAAATAACCTTTCTGCATATAAAGATACGAAACATTAATTTTTCTTATATGATTTTTTAGTATATAATAAAAGCCTGAAAAATACAAGAGGCAGCAAGATATACAGTTGATACTTATGCTGTCATCTGCGTATGATATTCTTATGGAAAGGTTGTGTTGTTCATGAAACAATATATTGTTGATGCATTTACTGACAAGGTTTTCAGCGGTAACCCTGCTGCTGTTTGTGTAATGGAGAAATGGCCGGATGAGGCTGTTATGCAGAATATCGCTATTGAAAATAATCTTTCTGAAACAGCTTTTGCTGTCAAGGAAGGAGAGGCTTACCATCTCCGCTGGTTTACTCCCGGTGGCGAGGTAGAGCTTTGCGGTCATGCGACGCTGGCAACTGCGTATGTAATCACCCGTTTTTATGAGCAGGAAAAGAATAGTATTGCGTTTGATACGCTCAGCGGACGACTGACGGTAGAAAAACAAAATGAGATGTTGATGATGGATTTTCCTTCCTTTAAGCTGCAGCCTGTTCCTGTTACTGAGAAAATGCTGCAAGCGTTGGGTGTAAAGCCTGTGGAGGCTTATTTTGGCGCCGACATGGTCTGTGTTTTGCAAAATGAGGAAGAGGTGCGTAATGTTAAGCCGAATCAGGAGCTTATCAGACAGATGGATGGCGTTTGCCTGCATATTACTGCACCGGGAACGGATTATGATTGTGTAACACGCAGCTTTGCGCCTAAGTGTAATGTAGCAGAAGATCCGGTATGTGGACGCGGACACTGTCATGTTATTCCCTATTGGGCAGCAAAAACAGGAAAGAAGGAGTTTACAGCTTATCAGTCTTCTGCCCGTGGTGGGGTGCTGTACTGCAGCTATGCCGGTGAACGCACTGTGCTTCGCGGAAAAGCAGTATTATATGCAGAAGCTGAGATTTATGTTTAAAAAATGAATTTTGCCATATTGCACGAAATTTTCGACAAACAAAATTCCGTGCAAACCGTTAATAAGTTAACATAATTTACCATAAAAATAGATAGAATTAATCGAAAACGGTATTTTGCTTGTTTGTTTTAGATTGTGGTGCTACAATAAGTGTTACGGTAAAATAATATAGTTTCCAATGAAGAGAGGTTTTTAATCATGAAATTCGCAACACGTATGGAGCGTATGCAAGCTTCTGAAATCCGCGAGCTGTTAAAATTAACTGCTCAGCCTGATATTATTTCCTTTGCTGGTGGTCTGCCGGCACCGGAACTGTTCCCTGTAGAAGAAATTGCCAAGGTTTCTCATGACCTGGTACTGAAGGAAGGTCGTCAGCTGCTGCAATATGCAACTA
>ERZ1026854.281-NODE-281-length-37127-cov-7.775842_pt1 | contig 37127 bp, 32 predicted proteins | sample MGYA00380157_ERZ1026854 | MGnify/ENA primary metagenome ERZ1026854 (study PRJEB33269, sample SAMEA4719793) | human gut metagenome | biome: human-associated habitat; feature: organic feature; material: feces | place: Cameroon | collected 2013-10 ... | reverse complement strand
GCCCAAGAATCCCGTCCCCTGAGCCTATAGTACCGTAGTTTGTGATTCCTTTAATTCATGCAGAGTATGAGTTCGGAACAGAGATGATAATGGCGTGGAGAGGGGGATTCGAACCCCTGCGGCCAGATTGCGAATAGATCGCGCTCAATCCGAGATGAATGGGAATCCAGCACCACGCCGTTCATCGTGCCCGAGTACGGGCGATTCGACCATCAAACCGGGTCGGGGTGGCTGGCCCACCCACGGTTCGGGATGTTTTCCTCAATCACACGGTATCCGGACTCGTTGCCGGATTCTTCGAGTGATCTCATCTTCGTTCCTTCCATAATTCCTGTTTTGGGTATTCACTAAATCAGGGATACAAACATTGAAATCATCGCAGGAAATCACCAGAAACGGATAAAATGCAGTTTCTGGGTTCAGTCAGATTGGACGGCTCCAAGCGCATAACGCTAATCAAGGAGGTTGCGGACATCCTCGAGCTCGGGCCCCAGGATCACGTGATGTTCTACATCGATAACGGCGAGGTCATTCTCAGGAGGGTTCTGCCGGAGAGCAGCAAGAGCGGCATCCGCTACAACAGCGACAGCTTCTGGGAGTGGGCCAGGAAGAGGCAGATAGAGATCGGCATGATGGAGCCGGAGCAGGCGGATGTCGCTCAGGCGGACCTCGATGACAAGATCGAGTCGGTGAAGGACCTCGAAAAGGAGATAAGCAGGCTGGATCCAGACGGTGTACGTCCATGACAGGGCTCATCGTGATCGACGAGTCTGGTGATCTCGGTTCCAAAGGGTCCACGTACTTTGCCATCGCAGCGCTAGTGATGCTAAGGCCTCGCCATCTGAAGGTCGCATCCAAACTTTTACCGAATGATGGTAGGGAGCATAAGTGGGTAAACACGAATCCCGACAATCGTAGGGAACTTCTCAGCACGATGTCGGGATGTGAGTTCAGAGCGGTATATGCTGTCATCAACAAGAATAATCTCGATTCTGGTAAACACCTGTATGGGAACGAACTCTATGAGATGATGTTGAGGCAGTTCCTCGCGGATGCGATGTGTGTCCTTCCTTGCAGGGATTTCAATGTGTTCGTGGATCGCAGCAGTTTCATCAAGATCGAGAGGCTCAGGGAGATTTCGAGAGAAGAGGCTGTGAAGGCCGGAGTCAATCTGATGAAGTGCGACAAGGTGACATCCGAACAGAACAGGTGTATTCAGCTGGTTGACTATGTTGTCGGCGCTGCCAGAGCCAGATACGAGGACGAAGACACAACAATACACATAATTGAGAAGAGAATATCCATTGCCCGCAGGTACTAATGGCCGCACAACGCGACCTCCCCTACGGGTCTTATCAGGATATAGGTAATAGTTTTTGTATCTATTTAAAAAGTAGTTTTTCAGCATGGTGCCTTGCAACAGCGTACATCGGTGTACCAGAGAAGCCAGATGATGGCCAGCCGGAAGACGTTCACGTAGGCTACGAACAATCCCGCATTGAAATTCAGGATCAGTAGCGGCATCACCGAACAGTAGAATATGAACAATCCGACGGCCCTTCACCTTCTTCAGATTGTATCCCCTTCTCTCAGATTCGGTCATGGAGTTGACCCCTGCGACCAATTCGATGGCGTGACCGGTCACCAAGGCAATCCCTATGATCAGGAAGAACAGGCAGAGTCCACCTAGAAGAAGGTAGATTCCAACATCCGAGATCAGTGTGGCGACCAATCCTTTCAGGATGAGGGTGGGGCCGAACACCGCCGCGATGGCGACCATTTTGCCGTCTTCCACGGATTCCATCTCCGGCGATTATCAGGAACCGGCATCTTCACTGGGTACGAATTCCGCAATCGGACACCTATCCCTGAGGATAGCCATAGCGCGCTTCTTGTCGCTGGGTGAGATGCAGATGTAATGTCCGGTGCCGCGGTCGTATCATATCCTGATGGAGTCAGGGGATGCGCCGTGCATATTAGAGGCGTACTCTTTCTTGGCATCCTCGACCTTCCAAATTCTGTCGTAGTATGCTGGAGGTTCGGGTGTAGCCAAAGGATTAGAGATGGTGACCTTCTCATCATCGAAGGTGTACCTCAGCATAAACGGAGTCAATGCGACGAAGATTTCCAGGATGAAGAGAGCCGCTATCAAAATCAGATCGATGCTTGGTAGGAGAAGGATGAGTGCGGCGAAAAATATCAGTAGCAGGACCATCGAGATATAGACGATGGAGCCGTAAGCGCTTCTAAAGGTAACCACGGAACCCATGAGGATGGAATGGTTAATCGGGTAAATCAACATTGGTTACGAGTTATAACTGATGTATTCTCTATCAAGTCTGACCCTCGCTGCGCACGGGTCGGTCGCCGCTATGTGGCTTCCTGGCGCCGCACGGTCGCGCCCTCCGCCGAGGCGGGACGAGCGACGACCGTCTGACGCTGTCACCGCTGATGCGATGCTGGATAGCCGTTGGCCTGAGCCTCCTTCGACACGAGCTTCCCGTTGGTGCCGAAGATCTTCGAGATGTTGGCGGCGAACCCGTTGATCATGTTGTAGATGTCGTCCATACCCTCGGGACGGGTTGACTTGAGCGAGGCCCAGGCCTCCTCGGCGGTGAACTTCCTCGGGTCGAAGGTCAGCGTCACGAACAGCAGTCTGCTCCGCCTGAGGTTCCTGAACCCCGGGACGGGCTCGTCGAAGACGATTCCGGACATGGCTTCGGAGATCTCGTCGCGGACCGCCCCCTCTCCGATGGCGTACTGCAGGTTCCCGCGTTTGGCTACCAGGGCGTAGAAGAAATCGTGGGTCTCGGTGTTGTAGAACTCGATGCAGACCTGCTTTTCCACGTAATCCAGGAAGGTCTCCTGAAGTCAGTCGTCAGCGAGGAAGACGTCTCTCCTGATTAGGGCCTCATAGAGCCAACGGGAGTCGACCCAGCCCCAGTCTGAGTTCGTGCGCCAGCAGGTCTCCGGCAGAGGTCCGAAATCCTCCAGGGTCGGTTGCGAGAGGTAGCCGACGGAGGTCATGAAAGCCTCTGACGATCTTCGTAATTATCGGAAACAACCAACTCGGAAATATTTGGCTCGAAAAACTAATCCGTAGCCAGAAGTGAATGGCGTGGAGAGGGGGATTCGAACCCCCGGGTCACATAGTGACATCAGATTAGCAGTCTGACGCCTTGCCAGGCTGGGCCACCTCCACTTAGCATGCCCAATTATCATTCTGTTAATAAACCTAACCCTCTGACGGACTTGAAGTTGTTTCCCGGCAGATCTCTCGGACAGTTGGGATCGGAAAGCAAATCCCGACGAAGCCATGAGTCGATCCGGATCGCCCTCTATTATAGGGTATAATAGAGAATAAGAAACGAAGCATGAAGCCATTAGAAATCAGACCCCCTCTTTCGGACTAAATGCAAAGGTTATTATATGAGTGGGAAGTACAGGGGTCTACGCGATGCGCAGGAAGCACACCGATGAGGTGTGCGGCTTGGACAATTCGCTTAGGTGTGTACCGGAGTCGGAAGCCCTGAATCACAAGGCTTATATACCTCTCCGATATACACGGGAATGCGCGGCCCGCGAAGGCAGGTTGCGCCAATGGAGAATCATGATCTCCGCCCCTTGGGCGTGCACTCATGAATTCTGACGTTCGATGCTACGAATGTTCCGTTAGACGGATCATTCGATTGAGTGTGCCGTTTAGCGGGACAGCGGTGAAACATGGTAAACTGCCAGTTTCTTTCATCCATCCAAAGACGAAAAGTCAAAAGATTTGACTCCGGTTGATCCTGCCGGCGGCCACCGCTATAGGAATTCGATTAAGACATGCGAGTCGAGAGGCATAATGGCCTCGGCGAACTGCTCAGTAACACGTGGAGAACATGCCCTAGAGTGGGGGATAGTCAGGGGAAACTCTGCATAATACCCCATAGGTCAGGAGATCTGGAATGACTCTTGGCTCAAAGTTCCGGCGCTCTAGGATTGCTCTGCGGCCTATCAGGTAGTAGTGGGTGTAATGTACCCCCTAGCCGACGACGGGTATGGGCCTTGAGAGAGGGAGCCCAGAGTTGGATTCTGAGACACGAATCCAGGCCCTACGGGGCGCAGCAGTCGCGAAAACTTCACACTGGGGGCAACCCCGATGAGGGAATTCCTAGTGCTAGGACATTTGTTCTAGCTTTTCTCAAGCGTAGATAACTTGAGGAATAAGGGCTGGGTAAGACGGGTGCCAGCCGCCGCGGTAATACCTGCAGCCCAAGTGGTGGTCGATTTTATTGAGTCTAAAACGTTCGTAGCCGGTCTGGTAAATCCTTGGGTAAATCGGGGAGCTCAACTTTCCGAATTCCGAGGAGACTGCCAGACTTGGGACCGGGAGAGGCTAGAGGTACTTCTGGGGTAGGGGTAAAATCCTGTAATCCTAGAAGGACCACCGGTGGCGAAGGCGTCTAGCTAGAACGGATCCGACGGTGAGGGACGAAGCCCTGGGTCGCAAACGGGATTAGATACCCCGGTAGTCCAGGGTGTAAACGCTGCAGACTTGGTGTTGGAGGCCCTTCGGGGGCATTCAGTGCCGGAGAGAAGTTGTTAAGTCTGCTACTTGGGGAGTACGTCCGCAAGGATGAAACTTAAAGGAATTGGCGGGGGAGCACCGCAACGGGAGGAGCGTGCGGTTTAATTGGATTCAACACCGGAAAACTCACCAAGGGCGACCATTACATGAAAGCCAGGCTAATGACCTTGCTAGATTTTTGGAGAGGTGGTGCATGGCCGTCGTCAGTTCGTACCGTAAGGCGTTCTCTTAAGTGAGATAACGAACGAGACCCTCACTGATAATTGCTAATCTATTCTCCGGAGTAGATGCACATTATTGGGACCGCTGACGCTAAGTCAGAGGAAGGAGAGGTCAACGGTAGGTCAGTATGCCCCGAATCTCTTGGGCTACACGCGCGCTACAAAGGGCGGGACAATGGGCTCCGACGCCGAGAGGCGAAGGTAATCTCGAAACCCGTCCATAGTTCGGACTGAGGGTTGTAACTCACCCTCACGAAGCTGGATTCCGTAGTAATCGCGAATCAACAACTCGCGGTGAATATGCCCCTGCTCCTTGCACACACCGCCCGTCAAACCATCCGAGTTGGGTTTCAGTGAGGTGGCCTTTAATTGGGGTCTTCAAACTGAGATTTAGCAAGGAAGGTTAAGTCGTAACAAGGTATCTGTAGGGGAACCTGCAGATGGATCACCTCCTAAGCAGCTCCCGGGGCTTCGGCCCCGGTGAGCTCACATCTTCCTGTCCTTACACAGGAATCACATTGCAAGGAAACTCCGAGCGAGTTTCCCGCAATTCCGAGGCAGCTTACCATGCACTAAAAGTAGCATCGAACGTCCTAATCCATTCTCAGTTTTCTTCTTCTGTATCGTTCCTTTTATCTGGTGGTTTGCTTGATTATCGTTTATTCTTCGAAGTCCGGATCATCCGAGAACTACGCTCTCGCGTTATCACGTAAAACGGGCCTTCCCGCTTATTCCGTTCGCGATGATTATCCGAAGGATCAGCGCATCGTCTTCTTCGGTTGGATCAAGGGATCCTCCATCGTCGGCATTCGTAGCATCGATAGATCCAAGCTACATGCTGTATGCGCTGTCGGACTAGACTCTGCCGACAGATTCGATTCCATGAAGATGTCCGATTCCAACGGCGTCTCTGTACCGATGTACTATGTCCGTGGATGGATAGATCGCAGCAGGCTAAGCATCATTGATAAGGCCATCCTGGCGGTCGTAGCGGTCTGCATGAAGCTCCAGGGACTCAACCAGTTCAACCAGCCTGTATTCGATGCTATGATGGAAGGCGGAAGCTTCTACGACGAAACCCAGCTAGAGCCTCTGGCCCGCTTCTGTTCCGGTAAGGATCCATCGTCTGATGAAGCGGGTCAATCCCGGTCATGTTCGAATGCATGAAGGCTCTCCGTCATCTACGCCTGCAGGCGTCGGAGGGTATCTGTAATCTGTCTTCATTGCAGCTTGTCTCCACGGCTGTACCAAGGCTCTTCCAGTTTCTGGAGGGGCATAGCATAACTCGGATGCCTTGTCGGCTCCCCTTGCAGGCCGTATTCCATTCACCAAAGCTCCAAACGATTCGAACCGGACTTCGCTTTCCACGAGATGGATTTCGATGCGTACGTGAGATCCCACGCGGGTCCGACTCGGATCTCAGAGGTCACCGATCGCTGAGCAGCCATATCCACGTTCATGAACAGTTAAGGCCTTCTTGTACACACTCTTCCATTCGTTCTTTTCGAGCCGATTCCATGCTGTCATCTGATCATGCTCTGTAATCCACTCGACGGTATCTCCGGTTCGTGCTCCTTGTTCGCGGTTCTATCTCAGTTTTCACGCAGGGTTTATTGTCCCGCTGTTTCAGACCGAGCATGTTTCCGATCTCCCAGCAAAGCAGTCCTGCGACTGAACCGGCAGCTTCCGCATTGCAACCAGAGGTCACTCGGAGTGTCGCAAAATCATTACGTTTTAGCGATTTTTCCTACATATTCTCCAGTTTCTCCAGATTTTTTTGGCTTTGAATTTTTTGGGACCTATAAGTTTTAAATACATCCTAGATATACACGGGAATGCGCGGCCCGCGAAGGCAGGTTGCGCCAATGGAGAATCATGATCTCCGCCCCTTGGGCGTGCACTCATGAATTCTGACGTTCGATGCTACGAATGTTCCGTTAGACGGATCATTCGATTGAGTGTGCCGTTTAGCGGGACAGCGGTGAAACATGGTAAACTGCCAGTTTCTTTCATCCATCCAAAGACGAAAAGTCAAAAGATTTGACTCCGGTTGATCCTGCCGGCGGCCACCGCTATAGGAATTCGATTAAGACATGCGAGTCGAGAGGCATAATGGCCTCGGCGAACTGCTCAGTAACACGTGGAGAACATGCCCTAGAGTGGGGGATAGTCAGGGGAAACTCTGCATAATACCCCATAGGTCAGGAGATCTGGAATGACTCTTGGCTCAAAGTTCCGGCGCTCTAGGATTGCTCTGCGGCCTATCAGGTAGTAGTGGGTGTAATGTACCCCCTAGCCGACGACGGGTATGGGCCTTGAGAGAGGGAGCCCAGAGTTGGATTCTGAGACACGAATCCAGGCCCTACGGGGCGCAGCAGTCGCGAAAACTTCACACTGGGGGCAACCCCGATGAGGGAATTCCTAGTGCTAGGACATTTGTTCTAGCTTTTCTCAAGCGTAGATAACTTGAGGAATAAGGGCTGGGTAAGACGGGTGCCAGCCGCCGCGGTAATACCTGCAGCCCAAGTGGTGGTCGATTTTATTGAGTCTAAAACGTTCGTAGCCGGTCTGGTAAATCCTTGGGTAAATCGGGGAGCTCAACTTTCCGAATTCCGAGGAGACTGCCAGACTTGGGACCGGGAGAGGCTAGAGGTACTTCTGGGGTAGGGGTAAAATCCTGTAATCCTAGAAGGACCACCGGTGGCGAAGGCGTCTAGCTAGAACGGATCCGACGGTGAGGGACGAAGCCCTGGGTCGCAAACGGGATTAGATACCCCGGTAGTCCAGGGTGTAAACGCTGCAGACTTGGTGTTGGAGGCCCTTCGGGGGCATTCAGTGCCGGAGAGAAGTTGTTAAGTCTGCTACTTGGGGAGTACGTCCGCAAGGATGAAACTTAAAGGAATTGGCGGGGGAGCACCGCAACGGGAGGAGCGTGCGGTTTAATTGGATTCAACACCGGAAAACTCACCAAGGGCGACCATTACATGAAAGCCAGGCTAATGACCTTGCTAGATTTTTGGAGAGGTGGTGCATGGCCGTCGTCAGTTCGTACCGTAAGGCGTTCTCTTAAGTGAGATAACGAACGAGACCCTCACTGATAATTGCTAATCTATTCTCCGGAGTAGATGCACATTATTGGGACCGCTGACGCTAAGTCAGAGGAAGGAGAGGTCAACGGTAGGTCAGTATGCCCCGAATCTCTTGGGCTACACGCGCGCTACAAAGGGCGGGACAATGGGCTCCGACGCCGAGAGGCGAAGGTAATCTCGAAACCCGTCCATAGTTCGGACTGAGGGTTGTAACTCACCCTCACGAAGCTGGATTCCGTAGTAATCGCGAATCAACAACTCGCGGTGAATATGCCCCTGCTCCTTGCACACACCGCCCGTCAAACCATCCGAGTTGGGTTTCAGTGAGGTGGCCTTTAATTGGGGTCTTCAAACTGAGATTTAGCAAGGAAGGTTAAGTCGTAACAAGGTATCTGTAGGGGAACCTGCAGATGGATCACCTCCTAAGCAGCTCCCGGGGCTTCGGCCCCGGTGAGCTCACATCTTCCTGTCCTTACACAGGAATCACATTGCAAGGAAACTCCGAGCGAGTTTCCCGCAATTCCGAGGCAGCTTACCATGCACTAAAAGTAGCATCGAACGTCCTAATCCATTCTCAGTTTTCTTCTTCTGCATCATTCACGTCTTTCTTTCGCAACGTGACAGAATCATCAACGTTCGAGGAATCGAGAAGAGGTAGTCCCGTCCGGATTCGAACCGGAGTCACCGGCTCCAAAGGCCAGCATGATTGACCACTACACTACGGGACTGTGTGGAACACCGGAAACGTCAATCGTTCTTTATTGTTCCGATGAGATACGTGGGCCTGGCTTCCGTCACGGCGACATCGCAGAATGTGCCCAGAGGGATATCATCCCTGACCACTACGGGCCTGTAATAGCCTGTCCTGGTGATCGTTCCTTCCTTGCCCACTTCTGTCGCCAGGGCTCTGAATGTGCGCCCTACGAGCGTCGTATTCACGTCCAGCTCCGTGGCGTTCTTCAGCGCTGTAAGCTCCGCTGAGCGTGCCGACGAGATCCTTCCGTGGATCTGGACCATTTTCGCCGCATCCGTCCCAGGACGCGACGAGAAGCGGGTTATATTCACGGTATCGGCTCTGAGCCTCCTTATGAGATCCATGCTCTTAGTATGGTCCTCGTCGGTTTCTCCGGGGAATCCGCAGATCACATCGGTAGCTATGCTTATCCCGGGAACTGCTGCGCGGAGATCGTCAACGAGTTCAAAGAACCTCTCGACGGTGTACTTCCGTCTCATGTTCCTCAGCACCGTGTCGCTTCCGCTCTGTACGGGGATGTGTACGAATCTGTAGAGCCTCTCGTCGTCCATGAGCGCTGTTAGGTCCTCGCGGACCCTCCATATGCTTTCGGGATCGGTCATCCCGATCCTGAGCCTGTAATCGCCATCTCTCGATAGCATCGAACATAGAAGCTCCGGCAGAGTCGTGCCGGTGTCGCGGCCGTATGCCGCGGTATCTTGTGCCGTGACGAGGATCTCCTTCGATCCTCCAGTCAGGAACGAATCGTATTTCCTGAGGAGCTCCTCCGCCGGATAGCTGTGCAGATCGCCTCTGGCGAGTTTGGTGATGCAGTAGGAGCAGTTCCCCAGGCATCCCTGGGCGATAGGCAGGATCGCCTCCGATCCGAAGTCCACTGATGTGGCGCACCCCTGGATGCCGTATCTGTCCTGCATCCTCTGCTTGAATGTGTGGTATTCCTCGGGAGGAATGATCGGCGCGTCCGGGAGACGTATCTCCACTCTTCCGGGTTGCGCCTTGGCCATGCACCCTGTGACGACGACCTCCTTCCCATGAGCGCGGAGCTCGGAGATGCGGGAGAGCATGTGCTTCTCGGTGGTCTCCACAACGGTGCATGTGTTGAGCACGACCACGTCCGCCTCTTCTGCGGACGCGGCCGGCTCGAACCCGAGCGATGAGAGGTTCCCGGCCAGCTCGCGGCCTTCGCCGCGATTCATGGTGCAGCCGTAGGACTCGACGAAGAATCTCATCAGCGGGTGCAGGGCTCTGTCGTGGGAACCGCGAAGGCGGTCTTGGCCGAGATCTTGGTGATCTTCGCGTGGACGCTGGCGCCTTTCACGGTTCCGGGAACGATGATCAGATAGTCGTAGAACTTGGAGGTTCCATCGCCCTTCTTACCGACATCGGTGATGCGCACCTCGATGATGTCGCCCTCGCGGAGGGTGTTGCTGGTGTCGACGCGGACTCCCTTCCTGACGGTGATGGGCCTGCGTGCTCCGCATGCCTCGCACTCGAGCATAAGGGTCCTGTCCTCCTTCACCATCTTGGTGTCGGGCAGGCCGCACTCGGAGCAGATGACGTAGGTCTCGGTGTACATCTGGATCTTGTCATCGATCTGCTGGGTGCTGATCTTCGCTTTGAAAACAGCGCGCCTTCCCTCGATGTTACCGGGGGTTCCGAGCTCCTTCAGGAGGAACTGGAGGAGGTGCTGGGGGTCGCGCCTGAGCTTGTCGGTGACATCGATGAAGTTTTTGAAGATCGTGATCTTCCCTTCCTGGAGGATATCCAGTTCGGGGAGTTCGAACCTCTCGTGGTTCTCGATGGTCTCGGGACAGGCGATCTTCGCCCTGTTGAGCAGTGCCATATAGTCGTCTTCATCGCTCATTCGATTCACCTATGGACGAGGCTATGGAGGGCCTGTTATAAAGGGTTCGCTTCGGAGCACACAATCATCCTTATAACAGGGATTCGTAGGAGTTTCCAGTACAGGTGGCTCAATCTTGTCCTCGGAAGTCAGAAGCAATGCGGGATGTGGATCGGCAGCAGCCGGGGTCGGATCATTCGAGTCTGGATGTCGTATCGTCGATGTCCTCTTCCTCGTTGAACGTCTCTTCCAGGACTCTGATCGCCACGAACACCCTCCTTCCCTTGTCCGTCAATCTCCAATGGCAGGCGGTCCTTTTGGATTCCTTGCACTCGTGGATCTCATGAGTCGCGAGATTGTTCTCTTCGAGGAAGTCGAGCTTCTTCCTGATGATATCATGGTTCCTACAGGGGTTTCCGTAGAAGTCGTTCTGCTTGACTTCATCGTTTTCGAACATCAACTTCATGATGTTGTATTGATGTTTATCCTGCAGGAATCTCTCGAACTCGGAAGATACCATCAACAGATGGTGTTCTTGTGCGCTAATGAGTCTTATGGCGATGTCAAGAACTTAACTTCTGTTGGTGAATAATGAATTAAGATTAAAAGACAATAAAGCATGTGGTAATCATGGAGCACAAAAAGATCGAAATCTTCGGAAACACGCACTCGCTGTCGATTCTGATGTACCTCACTGATCACAGTGGCTGTACCAAGACCGATTTGTACCAAGAAGTCGTCAGGAATTCGCGTATGCCTGACAAGCTAAACGTTCTCGAGAAGGCCGGGCTGATCCATCAGGTCCAGGATGGAAGGTCCACGAGGCTCTACATCACGTCGAAGGGCCTCGAGGTTGCCAAGTACCTGTTCGAGATCGAGGACATCCTGCACAAACCCTGATGCCCGGGCTCTGCCCGGCATCGAAACATGTTATCTCCACGGCCCCCGGATCCGGGGGCCTGTGGATGGAAAATGCGGGGTACGCTCCCCGCTTTCGGAATCACCTGGATTCCATGTATCTTATCGCTGCGTTGACGAGGCCCTGATGCAGGGGCGACGGACTCCAGGGTTTGGATTTGAATTCCGGGTGGAACTGGGATGCAACGAAGTACGGATGGTTCTCCAGTTCTCCGATCTCCATCCTGGTTCCGCATTCGGACCTGCCTGTGAACTTCCATCCGGCCTCCTCGATCCTCGAGATGTAGTCTGGATTCACTTCGTATCTGTGCCTGTGCCTCTCGGAGATGAGGGTCTTGCCACCGTACAGCTCGCAGGCCTTTGATCCCTCGAGGACATGGACGTCCTGAGCGCCCAGACGCATGGTCGCTCCCATGTTCACGATGCCCTTCTGCTCGTCCATGATGCAGATGACCGGGTCCGGCGTATCGGGATTGAACTCCGTGCTGGATGCCATCTCGAGTCCGAGGACGTGTCTGCAGAACTCGATGGTGGCGATCTGGAATCCCAGGCACACTCCGAGGAACGGGATGTTGTTCTCCCTCGCGTATCTGGCGGCGTTGATCTTCCCTTCGACCCCTCTGATGCCGAATCCTCCGGGGACGATGACTCCGTGGACATCGCCGAGGATCGATGCAGGGTCGTTCTTCACGAGCTCGTCGCTATCGACGAATTTGATCCTCACCTTGCATTCGGATGCGGCTCCGGCATGGGTGAACGCCTCCAGGTGCGACAGGTAGGAGTCGGCGAGGGATGTGTACTTCCCGACGAGGGCGATGGTGACCTCCCTCTTGGGATTCACGATCCTGCTGACGAACCTCTCCCAGCCCTCCATGTCCCTCTTGGAGGTGAGCGGCCCCAGCCTCATCTTGTCGATGATGTAGTCGGCAACCCCCTGCTTCTCGAGGTTCATGGGGACCTCGTAGATGGTCCTGGCATCGGGTGTGGAGATGACGGCCTGCTCGGGCACGTCGCAGAACATGGCGATCTTCGCCCTCGCGGCGGCGCTGATGGGCTCGGAGCACCTTCCGATTATGATGTCCGGACGGATCCCGATGGACATGAGCTCCTTGACGGAGTGCTGGGTCGGCTTGGTCTTCTCCTCGCCCACGGATCCCATGATGGGGATAAGGGTGGTATGGACGAACATGACGTTCTCCTCGCGACCCAGCTCCCTTCCGAGTTGTCTGGCCGCCTCGAGGAACGGCAGGGACTCCATGTCTCCGACGGTTCCTCCCAGTTCGATGATCACGACATCGGCCCCGGAATCCCTTGCGACAGAGGTGATCCTGCGCTTGATCTCGTTGGTGATATGCGGGATGATCTGGACGGTCTTCCCGAGATAGTCCCCGTGCCTCTCGTTCTCGATGACCGAGCGGTAGACCTTGCCGGTGGTGATGTTGTGGTCCCTGGTGAGGTGGAGGTCCATGAACCTCTCGTAGTTGCCGAGATCCAGGTCCACCTCGCCCCCGTCGTCCAGGACGTAGACCTCTCCGTGCTCGAAGGGGTTCATGGTACCGGCGTCGATGTTCAGGTACGGATCGATCTTGATGGCGGATACCTTGAGCCCGCGGGACTCCAGCAGGCGCCCGATCGATGATGCTGTTATGCCTTTCCCAAGGCCAGAAATGACTCCTCCGCTGACGAAAATCAACTTCATTTCGAATCAACGGGAACCGTATTACGTTGGCATCGTTCTTAAAAATGACGGATTCCCCTCGTTTCCGGACCGGAAATCCAGCATTGTTAACTATGTGCTCAGATATGCACCAGCGATAACATGGCAGGCAAGGACATCTCCGAAATGAGTTTCGATGAGTTCTTCCTCGGGAAGAAGCCGGAATCCAAGGCGAGGGCGCAGCCCCGTCGTGTCGAGGCAGCGGAGCATCCCGCTTCGGAGATTGACGAATCCGGTTTCGTTCGCGGCAGGCCCAAGATCAATGTTCGCGGGAACCATGTCAGCCTGTATATTCCCAAGTACGAGGGCGGAAGAGGCGCCAAGTACCACGTCACCCTCGAGCAGCTCGGCAAGGAGTACGACCTGGGTCGTCTCAATGCCTCTCCGTTGGATTCGGATATATCCTCGATACCCACGGAGTTCGACATCCTGGAGCAGGGCATAGACCCCTTGGGGGCCTTTGTGTTGTCCATCGATGGCAAGAAGGTGTACGAGGGGTTCCAGCACGGATACCTCCTGTTCAGCTCCGAGGGCATGCCGATCAGCCGCGCAGAGGACATCACCGTTGTCATGTATCGTTCGTTCCTGCACCTCTGGCTCTCCGATGCCGAGGTCGCCTCGTCCACGGACATGGGTCTGTTCAAGATCGATACCGTCGAGGTGGCCCGTGGCGGATACGTCCGTGTGAAGGAGAGGCCGCAGGCGTCCCCCAAGGACAAGACGGAGGTCAGGAGGGAGAATCCCCGGGCCGCGAAGAAGAGCAAGCCTGTCGCTACGATCATGCTTCCTGCGCCCGAATCGGTTGCCTCGGTGAAGGCAAAGGACGGGCTCGTGCCGCTGTATGCGGTAGCGCCTCCTGTCTCGATAGACATCGTCGATGCCGAGCCGGATGCCTGCATCCTCAAGGTGGAATCCCCCGGCAGGACCGCATCGGCCCCTCAGGTCAACTTCGGAGTCAAGGCGCTGGAAGGCGCCGAGGGCGATGTGACCGTCTCCGTGGTATACGAGGGGAAGGCGCTGGCGAAGCAGCGTCTGTTTATCATCCCCGGATTCTCCTGCAGCTATTCCGGCAAAGGGGACATACCCAAGGACGACCTGGTCACGTTCAACATCGGCGGCGAGGAGTACCACCGCGACATCTACAAGGACGATCTGAGCGGACCCTATCCCTTCGGGGACGGGCAGGTATCGCTGTCCTGGAACATCCCTGTGGTGACATTCGATGTCGGTGCCGGCATGGCACCCTTCAGGGAGGAGGAGATGCAGGTGGACGACCTCCCCGATTCCATCGTGGTCGTCGTGAAGGGCGCCTCCAAGAAGGCGGTCTTCATCGGAGGCGCCGGGAAGAGGATCAATCTTACTCCCGACTGGGAGGACGAGGTCGTGAGGCTGGATGCCGTCTCCATACGCGATGCGGTGTTCGCATCCCCCAACCGTCAGGCGGAGCTGTTCATCACGGTGAACTCCTGCCCTGTCAAGAGGTTCCTGAAGGTGGAGAACAGCGCGGGAGTTTCCGTATCGTATTCGCATGGCGATATAACGGTCGACGTCCGCGGCCAGAGGCCCCATGTGTGCCGTGTCTTCAACATCGACAAGTCCGTGGAGACCCACGAGCTCTCCGAAGGGGAGACGGTCATCCATGCCGGACCCGGAGCCATATCAGCAGAGGTCGTCGAGATCCGCGATGGGAAGGAGGTGCCTGCCGAGACGGTATGCATAAGGCAGATCCCGTTCCTGATCAGGGATTCGATGGGCGATGTCTGGTTCTACGTCAGCAAGGACAAGCGCATCCCGCTGCCCGAAGGCCTTCTCGAGTCCAGCGCCGGCGATGCCTCCGAGGTGAGGAAGTGGCATTCCCAGATCGTCAGGATGAATCCCGAGCTGAGGAAGGTCAGTCCCGAGATGACGGTCAAGGCGTTCGCCGACTTCCGCGCATCGGATTGAAGTGTTCCGCCAACGGGTTCGCATCCCTTGCGAGCGAGGTAATCTGTTAAATAGGAGATTACGCTAGCCACGTTAGCATTAGAGGTCCGACCCCATAGGTCGGGCTATCGACGTTACAATCGCTTAAATGATAAACGAGGTGAAAAATTGGGAAACGGTCTGTACACCGCAAGGAAAATGAAATCTGACCGCCAGAAGTTCCGCTGGCTGGACAGGGGCTACAAGAAGAGGGTTCTCAAGCTGAGGGAGAAATCCGATCCGCTCGAGGGATCCGCCCAGGCGCGCGGCATCGTCCTGGAGAAGGTCGGAATCGAGGCTAAGCAGCCCAACTCCGCCATCAGGAAGTGCGTCAAGGTCCAGCTCATCAAGAACGGCCGTCAGATCACCGCCTTCGCGGTCGGAGACGGAGCCATCAACTTCATCGACGAGCACGATGAGGTCATGGTCGAAGGTATCGGCGGTAGGATGGGAAGGTCCTACGGAGATATCCCCGGAGTCCGTTACAAGGTTATCAAAGTCAACAACGTCTCCCTCGACATGATGGTCAAGGGAAAGACTGACAAGCCCGTGAGATGAATACGATGGCAGAAGAACTCGTGGCACAGAAGGCCCTCATCTTCGGAAAGTACGACACTTCCGATGTTATCATCAACGATGGCGGCCTCGCTAAATACATCGATCTTACCCCCACCAACGTGCCCCACTCCGGAGGAAAGCACGCCAACAGGTGGTTCGGCAAATCCAGGCTCAGCATCGTCGAGAGGCTGATCAACAACATCATGAGGACCGAGAAGTACACCGGAAAGAAGATGAAGGCGTACAAGACCGTGTCCCAGGCTTTCGACATCGTCGCTGCCAAGACCAAGAAGAACCCCGTCCAGGTCCTCGTCGAGTGCCTGGAGAACGCGGCTCCCAGGGAGGAGGTCACCAGGCTCCAGTTCGGAGGAATCTCCGTTCCCAAGGCCGTCGATGTCGCCCCTCAGAGGAGGCTCGACATCGCCCTGCGCAACCTGAGCACCGGCGTCGTCACTGCTTCTCAGAAGAACAAGAAGCCCATCTACGAATGTCTCGCAGACGAGCTCATGCTCGCTGCCAAAGGTGACATCACTTCCTTCTCCGTCGCTAAGAAAGAGGAGATGGAGAGGGTCGCCCAGTCCGCGAGATGAACTACTAATCGAAGGTTGTGGACATGGGACGCAAAGAGGACAACGCGAAGAAAGCAGTAGAACTGATGAAGGATCAGACCCACATCAGGAACCTCGGAACTGCAGCACATATCGACCACGGAAAGACGACATTCTCCGACAACCTGATCGCAGGTGCCGGAATGATGTCCTCCGAGACCGCCGGCGAGCAGCGTCTGCTCGATTACGACGAGCAGGAGGCCGCCAGGGGTATCACGATCAACGCCGCATCCGCGGCCATGGTCGTTCCTTACAAGGACCCCAAGAGCAAGGTCGTCGACCACTACCTGGTCAACCTGATCGACACCCCCGGACACGTCGACTTCGGTGGAGACGTCACCAGGGCCATGAGGGCTCTGGACGGTGTGTACATCCTGTGCTGCGCCGTCGAGGGTATCATGCCTCAGACCGAGACCGTCATCAGGCAGGCGATGAAGGAGCGTGTCAAGCCCATGCTCTTCATCAACAAGGTCGATAGGGCGATCGTCGAGCAGCAGCTCACCCCTCAGATGATGATCGAGAAGTTCTCCAAGATCATCACCCAGTTCAACCAGAAGATCTCCGATGCGCTTCCGGCTCCTCTGAACAAGGAATGGCAGGTCAGCCTCCAGGACGGTACCGTCGCTCTGGGATCCGCTTTCAACAACTGGGCGGTTTCCATCCCCTACCTCCAGAGGCCCGAGGTCACCAAGAAGGCCATCGAGATCGCTCCCGAGCTCGCAGCCGAGCTCAAGGACAAGCCCTTCAACCTGAACACCGTCTTCAAGCTCTGCGCCGAGGAGGGTGGACAGGAGAAGCTGGCCAAGATCATCCCGATCGCCGACGTCGTCCTCGAGATGGCCATCAACCACATCCCCAACCCCGTGGATTCCCAGAAGGTCCGTATCCCCACCATCTGGAAGGGAGACCTCAACACACCTCTCGGACAGCACATGCTGAACTGCGACCCCAACGGAGAGGTCGCCATGATGGTCACCAAGATCATCATGGACAAGCAGGCCGGAGAGATCGCCATCGGAAGGCTGTTCTCCGGTACCGTGAGGAAGGGTCAGACCCTCTACATCGCCGGACAGGCCAACCCCCAGAGGGTTCAGACCGTCGCTCTCATGGTCGGTGCCGACAGGACCCCCATCGAGGAGTGTAAGGCCGGAAACATCGTCGCCCTGACCGGACTCAAGGACGCCATCGCCGGAAGCACCGTGTCCTCCATCAAGGACATGGAGCCCTTCGAGAGGATGGCCCACTACTCCGAGCCCGTCATCACGAAGGCCATCGAGGCCAAGAACATGGCCGACCTGCCCAAGCTGGTCGAGGTCCTGAGGGTCATCGCCAAGGCCGACCCCTCGTTGAACATCGAGATCAACAACGAGACCGGCGAGCACCTGATGTCCGGTATGGGAGAGCTCCACCTGGAGATCACCGAGTACAGGATCATCAACGAGCAGGGAGTCGACATCATCTCCTCCCCGCCCATCGTCGTGTACCAGGAGTCCGTCAAGGGATCCAACCCCAACGAGTTCGAGGGTAAATCGCCCAACAAGCACAACAAGTTCTACTTCATCGTCAGTCCTCTCGAGGACTCTGTGAAGGACGCCATCCGCAAGAACGAGATCGACGTCGACGCGAAGATCAAGGACCCCAAGGCCCTGGCCAAGCAGCTGAAGGACCTCGGAATGAGCGATGTCGAGGCGAAAGGTGTTGTCGCCTTCCACAACAACAACGTGCTGATCGACTGCACCAAGGGTATCCAGTACCTGCACGAGACCATGGAGCTCGTCAAGCAGTCCTTCGACGAGGCCATGTCCAGGGGACCCCTCGCCGCCGAGAAGATCGCCGGCGTCAAGGTCTGCCTCATGGATGCCAAGCTGCACGAGGATACCATCCACAGGGGTCCCGCGCAGATCATCCCCGCAGTCAGGGACGGTATCTACGGAGCCATGTGCCAGGCCGGCAGGATCCTGCTCGAGCCCATGCAGAAGCTCTTCATCAGCGTTCCGCCCGACTACATGGGCGGAGCGGTCAACCTGATCAACCAGCGCCGCGGAACCATCCTCGAGATGGGACAGGAGGGATCCGATTCCACCGTCACCGCCGAGGTGCCCGTCGCCGACATGTTCGGATTCTCATCCGACATCCGTGGATCCACCCAGGGACGCGCCATCTGGTCCGTCGAGAACGCTGGATTCCACCAGGTCCCGCCTGAGCTTCAGAAGAAGATCGTCTCCGACATCAGGACGAGGAAGGGACTCAACCCCGAGCCCTACGATGCGAATTACTACTCCGGCCTGTGAGGCCTGCAAACCTTAAATACAAAACCCTTTATCAGAAAAATTAGCGTTCCATAACGGAGGAAATGAAATGGCAGAGAAAGAGCACATGAATCTGGTCATCATAGGCCACGTCGACCACGGAAAGTCCACCCTCACCGGAAGGATCCTGCTGGAGACCGGCGCGATCGACCCTCACCTCGTCGAGAAATACAAGAAGGAGGCCGAGGAGAAAGGAAAGGGATCCTTCTACTTCGCCTGGGTCATGGACGGACTCAAGGAGGAGAGGGAGAGGGGAGTCACCATCGATGTCGCCCACAAGAAGTTCTACACCGACAAGTACTACTTCACCGTCATCGACGCTCCCGGACACCGCGACTTCGTCAAGAACATGATCACCGGAACCTCCCAGGCCGATGCAGCCATCATCACCTGCAGCGCCATCGAGGGACCCCAGGCTCAGACCAAGGAGCACGTCTTCCTCGCTACCACCCTCGGTGTCAAGCAGATCATCGTCGCCATCAACAAGATGGACGCCGTGAAGTTCGAGGAGGCCAAGTACAACGAGGCCAAGGACGCCATGATCAAGCTGATGAAGATGGTCGGAATCAAGACCGATGAGGTCCCGTTCATCCCCCTCTCCGCTTACACCGGCGACAATGTCAAGGTCCCCTCCGCCCAGATGCCCTGGTACAAGGGACCCACCCTCATACAGGCCCTCGATAACCTCAAGGTTCCCGAGAAGCACACCGAGAAGCCCCTCAGGCTGCCTATCCAGGATGTCTACACCATCACCGGAATCGGAACCGTCCCCGTCGGACGTGTCGAGACCGGTATCCTCAAGCCCAACATGAAGGTCATGTTCGAGCCCTCCCACGTTCCTGGAGAGGTCAAGTCCATCGAGATGCACCACGAGCAGCTGCCCCAGGCTCTGCCCGGAGACAACGTCGGATTCAACGTCCGTGGAGTCGCAAAGAACGACATCAAGAGGGGAGACGTCGCCGGACCCGTCGACAACCCTCCGTCCGTCGCCAAGACGTTCACCGCTCAGATTGTCGTCCTGAACCACCCCTCGGTCATCACCGTCGGATACACCCCTGTCTTCCACTGCCACACCACGCAGACCGCTTGCAGGTTCGTTGAGCTCGTGAAGTCCATCGACCCCAAGACCGGACAGACCAAGGCCGACCACCCCGACTTCCTCAAGACCGGTGACATCGCCATCGTCAAGCTGGAGCCGACCAAGCCCATGGTCATCGAGACTGCGAAAGAGTTCCCGCCTCTCGGAAGGTTCGCTATCCGCGACATGGGTCAGACCGTTGCCGCCGGAATGTGCATCTCCGTGGAGAAGGCTTGAATCCTCAGTGATTGAGATGTCGCAGCGCGCAAGAATCTCTCTCAGCGGCACCGACCCCGCAAAGGTCGACGGTGTCTGCTCCCAGATCAAGGGGATCTCCCAGAGGACCGGAGTGGACATCCGCGGGCCCGTCCCCCTGCCTACCAAGAAGCTGAAGGTAGCCTGCAGGAAGAGCCCTGATGGAGAGGGAAGCGAGACCGTCGACCACTGGGAGATGAGGATCCACAAGAGGCTCATCGACCTCGACGCCGATGAGCGCGCCCTCAGGCAGCTGATGAGGATCCAGGTCCCCGATGGCGTGAACATCGAGATCGTGCTCCGCAGCACATAAACCTTTCAAGCGGGGGAGACCCCGCCATTCCTGCAGTCCAGGGTCCTGGCCCTCCGGGTCCCTGTGCTGCTCCTTTCTTCTTTCTTCTTCCACAGCATACTTCTGTTCATTCTGACTCGGGGGGTTCGTTCGCTTTGGGGCGATAGTTAATTATCTCCCTGTTCTACCCGGATTAAGTGATCGTTGATGAGAAGCGATGCAGTCAAGAAAGGGCCCGCAGCGGCCCCGCAGAGAAGCCTTCTCAGGGCGGACGGACTCGTAGACGATGATTTCGACAAGCCCTTCATCGGAATAGCGAACTCCTGGAACGAGATCGTTCCCGGACACATACATCTCAATGAGATCGTAGAGGCCGTCAAGGAGGGGATCATCGAAGCTGGAGGGAAGCCCTTCACCTTCGGAGTCCCTGCCGTCTGCGACGGTATCGCGATGGGCCACAACGGGATGAGGTACTCTCTGATCTCCAGGGAGGTCATCTCGGATTGCTGCGAGGTCATGGTCGAAGGTCATGCACTGGACGGATGGGTCGGCGTCTCCAACTGCGACAAGGTCACCCCCGGAATGCTGATGGCCATGGGCAGGATGAACGTCCCCGGTCTGATAGTCACCGGCGGAGCCATGGAGCCCGGAGTGGGCAAGAACGGCAACATGGACCTCCAGTCCGTGTTCGAGGCCGTAGGGGCATACAGCGCCGGCACGATCGATGAGGACGAGCTCCACACCGTCGAATGCACCGCATGCCCTGGTAGGGGGAGCTGCTCCGGACTCTTCACCGCCAACACCATGGCATGCCTCACCGAGACCATCGGCCTCAGTCTGACCGGATGCGCCACCGCGCTCGCCGACGACAACAAGAAGCTGCAGATCGCCAGGGAGACGGGAAAGCGCATCGTGAAGATGGTCAAGAAGAATGTCAAGCCCAGGGACATAGTGTCCAGGGATTCCTTCCTCAACGCCATCCGCGTCGACATGGCCATCGGCGGATCGACCAACACCGCCCTCCACCTGCCTGCGATCTCCAAGGACTTCGGGTGTCCCGTGACTCTCGATGATTTCGATAAGATCTCCAGGGACACCCCCCACATCACGAGCCTCAGACCCGCCGGACCTTATGCGATCAAGGATCTCGACAGAGCAGGAGGGATCCCCGCCGTCCTCAAGACCCTCAAGGACAAGCTGATCAATGCGCCTACCGCCAATAACGGCAGGAGCATCTTCGAGATCGCCGACGCCGCCACTGTTCTGGATCCCGAGGTCATCAGGCCTCTGGACAACCCGTTCCACAAGCAGGGCGGAATCGCCGTCCTCAAGGGCAACATCGCCCCGGAAGGATCGGTCATCAAGCAGGCCGCCGTCAGTCCCAGGATGATGAAGTTCACCGGAACCGCCAAGGTGTTCAACGGCGAGGCCGCTGCTGCGGAGGCCATCACATCCGGCAAGATCGTCGCCGGAGATGTGGTCGTCATCAGATACGAGGGCCCCAAGGGTGCTCCCGGGATGCCCGAGATGCTTTCTCCCACCAGTCTGATCATCGGAAGGGGTCTGGGCGAGGAGGTCGCCCTCATCACCGACGGAAGGTTCTCCGGAGCCTCCAGAGGAGGAGCCATCGGGCATGTCTCCCCCGAGGCTTATGCGGGAGGACCAATCGCCGCTCTGAATGATGGCGACATAATCGATATCGACATCCCCGAGAGGAAGCTGAACGTCCGTCTCACCGATGAGGAGATCGCAAAGCGTCTCAAGGAGGCCACCCGCGTAAGGCGCTCGGTCCACGGTGTTCAGAAGAAGTACCGTCAGCTCGTCTCCAGCGGAGCCGACGGCGCCTATCTCAACCGATTCAAACCATTCCGGGGGACACCCCTCGGATTCACACAACCTATACCGATAGCTATTTAGCATCCTCGGATGTAGCGCCTTCCTATGGACAGAAAGGTCCGCGATGAATTCGCAGTCGACGAGAACGGGGTAACCTCGGATGGATACCGCCGCATAGTCCCTGCAAGTCTGAGGTCTATGTACATAGGCAGGGCCATAGGACTCCTCATCTCTGCGGCAGTCTTCGTGCCTCTGATCGTCTGTTCGGATGTGTTCGAGGAATATGCGGGCCCGGTCCGTCTGGTTTCCATGATCCTTCTGGCGGTCGTTGCGATATACCTGCTGGTCTCTCCGATCGTGTTCTACAGACGTTACAGATACAGGCTGGACGACGAGAAGCTGGAGATCCGTCGCGGGATCATAACGATCAGGCACATCCTGGTACCGGTGGAGCGCATCCATCAGGTAGAGGTGGTCCGCGGGCCCATCAACCGCATGTTCGGTCTGTCCGATGTGGTCGTCACGACGGCCGGAGGCACCGTCAAGGTCCAGTTCCTGGAGGACGGTGTGGCGGAGACCATCGCCGATTCGCTCAACGAGAGCGTCATCAGGCTTCTGAAGTCGAGAGATCCATGACAGAGAGATACCGCAATCACCCAACCGTCCTATTGGAGAAGGCCTTCTCCATGGGAGTGGCGCTTCTGTTCATGTATCTGGTCACCGGCAACGGGATGATCGAGATGCTCGCGGCCTATACCGCCGTGTTCGTCGCAGGGATGGTCTATTCATTCGCGATCTGGAGGCGCACATGGGTGTCCTTCGAGGATACGGAGATCGTGGTCCTCAGGGACACATGGGTGACCAAGAAGACGAAGCGGATACAATACTCCCGTCTGGCATCGGTGGGTGTCGCCAGAAGCATCATCAACCGCATCTGCGGGACCACCAGGCTCATCTTCAACGTCAATTCCAGCATCAATGCGAACGAACCCGAGGCCACACTCACCGTGGATTCGGAGCTGGCGGAGAGGATCCGCCGCGAGCTCAATTCGAGGATATTCTCCAAGGAGTCTGAGACGGCGGAGGAGCCGGAGATCGAGACCCTCGTCAAGGTCAGCAACGCGGATATAGTCATACACGCCTTCATCTCCCAGCCGACGGCGAGACTCGTATTCGCCGTTCTGATGCTGGTCTATTCGTTCGTCTCGATACTCTACGACAGCGCCGGAGGACTCGTGATCCCGCTTCTTCTGCTGGCGGCGAACGAGATCATCCCGCTGGCCAAGGAGATCTTCACATACTGCAACTACAGGCTCTACCGCGTCGGCGATACGATAACGGTGGAGTCTGGACTCCTATCGACGGTCCGTATGTCGTTCAAGGTCGGGAAGGTCAACTCGGTCCGTATGAGGCAGCCTCTTCTCGCCCGTGCGCTGGGGATGTGCGTGCTCGAGGCGGAGGTCGTGGGGATAGCAGTCGCCGGCGATGACGCGGGCACACCTCTCCTGTGTCCTCTGAAGAAGGAGGCGGAGGTCAGGGGGCTCATGGCAAAGGTGATGCCCGAGGTCGTCTTCGAACCCGAGTCCATCTCCCAGTCCCGCGGTGCGTTCATGGCGATGGCCGTGACCAATCTGCTCTACATCTGCCTCGCGATAAGCGTAACCGTGTTCTTCGCGGTGTTCGTCCACCCTGTGATCGGCGAGACGGACGGCATCGACAGCGCGCTCATCCTCGTCACCGAGGTGTTCGTGGCGATCGGGATCCCCCTCCTGCTCGTGGGGCATGTCATCATGGCTCAGAGGAACCGCAGGTTCGCAATGGGTCCGGAGTCGTTCCTCCTGGTATACGGCGGGTACGATACGATGTCGGAATTCATCCTGTACGACAAGGTGCAGTACACCTCCGTGGATTCCGGTCCGATACAGAGGACGTTCGGGAATGCCACCCTGCATGTGAGCATGATGTCGTCCCAGGGATTCAGGGAGACCGTGTCCGGGCTGTTCCCTCCGAGGGATCTGGAGCGTGTTCCGGCAGAGGTCATGGGACGCATCCGTGACGGAAGGTACGACCACCGCAGGTACGAGTGACCTACCAGGAAAATAGGTCTCCGCCAACATTCATCATATCGACGGACCTGCGAGTCTCGATAACGTGAGCGGAAGGTACTATCTCGGCTTCGATGCGGGAACACAGAGCGTCAAGGTCGCCGTCTACGATGAATCGATGGGATGCGTCGCAGAGGCGTCCCATCAGACGACGATAAGGTATCTCGGACCCCGCAGGGTCGAGATGGACTCCGACGAATATCTCGCTCTGACGGTCAGGGGTATGGCGGAATGCTCCCGTCAGATGACCGACAAGGGGCTGGACCCCCATGGGATCAGAGCGATCATGGGGGACGGGATCATCTGCGGGATAACCGTCGTCGATGACAACGGCGATTCGATCTCCCCGTACATCAATTATCTCGATTCCCGTACCCAGGAGGATGCCGATTCGATAAACGCCCGGGGTCTGGACATCTGGGGGGAGGAGACCGGGAACGCCGACGCCAGCTGCATGTTCCCCGCGCTGTTCGCCAGGTGGTTCATGGATAGGAGCGTCGATGCGAAGGAGCGCGGCGCCAAGTTCGTCCACAACGCTCCGTACATCCTGATGCATCTCGCCGGGATGAATGCCTCCGATGCGTTCATCGATCAGGGAGCAATGTCAGGATGGGGTCTCGGATACGATGTCCTCAGGAAGAAATGGTCAGACGAGCAACTCTCGATCCTCGGCATCGACAAGGGCATGATGCCCCGCATCGTGAAGCCCTGGGATGTGATAGGCCATCTGACGTCCGAGATCGCAGAGGCCACCGGCCTCCGTGCGGGAACCCCCGTGTGCGGAGGTGCCGGTGACACGATGCAGTCCATGCTGGGATGCGGGATGTTCCATCCCGGACAGGCAGCCGACATCGCGGGAACCTGCGCCATGTTCTGCGTCTCCACCGACGGTATCGTCCCGGAGCTTAGCAGTCACGGCAAGGGGCTCATATTCAACAGCGGGTCGCTGGACGACTCGTACTTCTACTGGGGTTTCATCCGTACCGGAGGCCTTTCGCTCAGATGGTTCAAGGACAGCGTATACGGCGGCGATGTCGGCTACAGGGAGCTGAGCGCGGATGCTTCGAAGGTCCCCGCGGGATCCAGAGGAGTCACGTTCCTGCCCTATCTCACGGGCGGATACGGGAAGGAGACCGATGCCAGCGGCGCATTCCTCAACATGACCCTCGACACCGATCGCGGAACCCTCTGGAGGGCCGTTCTGGAAGCCATAGGTTACGACTACATCGGCGTCACCGACGAGTACCGTGCCGCCGGAGTGGATCTCAGCCGGATAACCATCGCCGAGGGCGGAAGCACCGACGATGTCTGGAATCAGATCAAGTCGGATATGATCGACAGCGATGCGGTCGTCATGAAGACGCGCGGAGGAGCGATCCTCACGGATTGCGCCATGGCGGCATACGCCGCAGGCGATCACGATGATCTCATCGGAAGGCTGTCCGATGCGGCGCAGGTGGACAGGTCCTTCTCGCCGGATGCGGAGAATACGAGGCTGTATCGCAGCCTCTACGACTCCCGTAGGAGCATAATGGAGGGCATGCTGCCCGTGTTCTCCACGCTGAAGGGCATGAGCGGGCAGTGAGCCCGCCCTTCCCGGTCAGCTGGTGAAGTACTCGCGTCCGCGGTCCATCAGGGTCTTGAACGCCTTGGGGTCGTCGCTGAGGGCCGCCTGTACGACGTCGTGAACCGCACGGTCGAACTCCTTCAGCATGTTCTCCCTGGTGGAGTTCATGTGCTGTATCTCGTAGTAGAGGTTGGGGTCCTCCAGTGCGACCGATTTGTTCGTGTCCATCATCTTCTCGAATGTGGTCGAGGCGACGGATTCCATGTCGCTGAAGGGCACGCCGCTCCTATCCAGAGCGGTGAAGAACGCTATGTTGACCGCATGGCTCAGCCCGAGGACGTAGGACATGTACATGTCGTGCTCCTCGACGGGCATGATGCGGATGTTGGCGCCGTGGTTGTCCAGCAGCTCCAGCGTCTCGTCGATGGCATCCTTCGATCCGCAGTCGCAGAGGACCACGTTGCGGTTGTACATCGATTTGGCCGAAGGTCCGAACATCGGATGGACGGAGCAGACCTTCCTCTTGCGACCCAGCTCCCTCACGGTTTCGAGGAAGGGCGATTTGAGGGATGCGATGTCGAAGATCAGGGCGTCCGGTCCGCAGATCCCGTCCAGCTTCCTGAGCATGTCCTCCGTGCGCGAGATGGGGATCGATACGATGACGACGTCCGCCCATTTCGCATCCTCGACCGTGAGTCCGTTGCCTGCGGAAGGGTCGATTATATCGACGCGGTGGCCGGATCTGGCGAGCATCTCCGACATCCAGCGGCCCATCTTCCCGTATCCGCCTATGATTGCGACATGCCTTGTCTTGGCAGCGGGCCTCGGCAGCGATCCCTGGACCTCGATCGACTCCTGCATGAGTATCCTGCAGATGCTCTCCGCATAGACGGGGCTCATGCCGTTCTCCAGGGCGAATCCCCTGTAACGGTCGACGACGTTGTTCTCCTGGGCGATGTTGCGCACAGCCGCTCCTGTCCTGACCTTGTCCTCGCCGACCATCTTCGCCAGCTCGAGCCTCCTCTTCATGAGTTCGAGGAGCTGTCTGTCGATGTCGCCGATCTCTTTCCTGATATCTTCGAGTTCCATCGGAATCCCCTCATGATCTGGTCGACGACGGTCAGAGCGGCCATCGCCTCCACCACGGCGACGGCTCTCGGGACGATGCACGGATCGTGTCTCCCCTCTACCGTCACGGTGTCGTTCTCCTCCGTCCTGAGGTTGACGGTGTCCTGCTCCAGCCCTATGGAGGGAGTGGGTTTGAACGCTGTCCTGAATACGACGGGTGCACCGTCGCACATGCCGCCGACGATGCCTCCCATGTGGTTGCTCTCGGTGACTATGCGGCCATCCTCCATGCGGTAGCCGTCGTTGGACTCGGAGCCGCGCATCCGTGCCAACCCGAATCCGTCGCCGAACTCCACGCCCTTGCAGGCAGGGATGCCGAACATGGCCTTCGCCAGCTCGGCGTCGAGGGCTTCGAACCATATCCCTCCGAATCCTATCGGAAGGCCGGTGATGATGCATTCCACCACGCCTCCGACGCTGTCCTTGTCTGCACCTGTCTCCTTGATGAGGGCGCGCATGGAGTCATCCAGCTCCTTCGTGCAGGCGCGCGTGGCGAACCTGCGGGATCCGTACGCATCCTCGGCGGAACGGGGGGATCCGTCCTGCACAGAGCCTACGGACCTGGTGAAGGCATCCACTCTGATGCCGTCCTCTGCGAGGATCTGCTTGGCTATCGCGCCTGCGGCCACTATGGCCGCGGTGAGCCTCCCGGAGAACTGTCCGCTGCCGCGGAGGTCGTGGTCAGGGATCTTCAGTAGAGCAGGCAGGTCGGCATGTCCCGGACGGGGCGTGTCGTAGAATTTCATGTACTTCGTTCCGTCCGTGTCGCCGTTGGCGATCTTCAGGAGGATGGGCTGCCCTGTGGCCTTCCCGTCCATCACGCCCTGCGTCAATTCGACTGCATCGGCTTCTCTGCGAGGCGTCCCTATCTTCCCAGTGGGCTTCCTGAGGGCCATCTCCGAGGCGATTATCCCCTCGTCGATCGGTGTTCCGGCGGGGACGCCTTCCAGCACCCCTCCGACGCAGGGTCCGTGGCTTTTGCCGAACAGTGTGAACCTGAATCTCTTCCCGGTCTCGTACATCACATCACCTCGGACGACAGTCCGATCGATGCCATGGACGCGGGGAAATCCGGATAGGAGACCGCGGCGCATTCCGGGTCGTCCATGATCACTGGTCCGTCGCAGACGATGGAAGCGACGGCAGCGGACATCATGATCCGATGGTCGCCGTGGTGCTCCACAGTTCCGCCCTTGAGCTTCTCCACACCGTGAATTATGCAGCCGTCCTCCGTGCCCTCGGCATCTCCTCCGAGAGCGTTGATCATACGGACGGTGGTCTCGATCCTGTCGCTCTCCTTGAACCTGAGCTGAGGCGCCCCGTAGAGCCTGCTGTCGCTTTCTGCGGTGCTGAGGAGGACCGCGGTTATCGGGAACAGGTCCGGGACGGTGCCCATGTCGATCTTGCATCCTTTCAGTTCCTTTCTGGACACCACGGCCTCGCGTCCGGAGAACGAGACCTCCGCGCCGACCGTTCTCAGTATGTCGATGATGGCCTTGTCCCCCTGCGGGTCCGCAGGGTCCATGCCGCCGACGGTGCAGCGTCCGCCGAGAGCGGCGGCAACCATGGGGAAGGCGGCCGATGAGAAGTCCGCCGGGACGGAATAATCGCAAGGGCTGTATCCGGTGCCGCCGGGGATCGTGAAGACGTCACCGTCGCGTACCGGCGATGCCCCGAAGAGCCTCATCATATGCGTCGTGACGTCCAGGTACGGAGCGGAGACGATGCCTCCCTCGATGGTTATCACGGAGTCGTTCTTCAGCATGGGGGCTGCGAGCATCAGCGATGTGATGAACTGGGAGCTGACGTTCCCTCTTATCGAGACGGGCCCTCCCGCATCCGGTCCTTGGACGGTCACCGGAGGGAATCCGTTGTCGGATGAACAGGACACCCCGCAGGATGACAGCGCGTCGAGGAGAGGACCCATGGGCCTCTTTTTCAGCGATTCGTCCCCCGTTATGGTGACGGGGCGGTCGAACATGGAGCAGATCCCGGTGAACAGCCTCATCGTGGTACCGGAGTTCTTGGCATCTACCGCGATCGACGGTGCGGACAGATCCCCTCCGTCGATGGTGGCCTTGGCTCCATCGAGCGATACCGATGCGCCCATCGCTCTGCACGCATCGATTGTGGTGAGCGTGTCGGCGGACAGGAGGCAGTTGTCGATGACGGATCTCCCCTTCGCCATGGAGGCGAGGAAGAGCGCCCTGTGGGTATGGCTCTTGGACGGAGGCGGGGAGATGTCTCCCGCTATGCTTCCGCCGTGGAATTGTATGGTGGTCATTGTCCGCACCTCGTGACAGTGAGAATGGTTTCCTCCGGGTCTATGCCCAGATCGTCCGCGAACGATCTCCCGTCCCCCGAAGGGACGGCTATGGCGACGGCGGGTCCGGAGCCGGACATGCCTGCTCCGAGCGCACCCATGGACATCGCCTTCTCCGCGATGGAGTTGTCGACGCCCTGTACGGACGAGATGATCCTGCCGTTGACGGTCATGGCCCTGTACGGGTCCTCGGACGCGTAGGCTATGGCCTCGCGGATCTGCGGAGCCACGGCGTGGAGCGCTTCGATGGGCATCGTGGATTTCCTGATCTTGAATCTCGGGACGCTGATGATGATGTCGCAGGGATCGACATCCCTGTGCTCCATGATCTCGTCCTTGGTGTTGTCCGTCATGACGAATCCTCCCAGCCCGCAACCGCAGGCGTCGTCGAAGGATCCTGTGACCGTAACCTTCGCCTCCCTGGCACAGGTCACTCCGAGTCTGATGAGATCCACCGGATCCATCTCGAATCCGATCTCGGCGAACACCGCTCTGATGATGGCGTTGCATGCGGAGCTGTTGCTCTTGAGTCCCCGGGACACGGGGATCTGGGACTCGGTCTCCAGCGTCCACCCTTCCGGTTCCGCGATCCCGGCGCGTTCATACGCCCTGCGTACGCAGATGGAGGCCATCGTCGTGTCCTCCGATTCGTCGCTCCTGATCGCGACGGTCCTGCCCTCGCCGGTCTCGGAGAAGACGGCTCTCGTCTCCAGTCCGACGCCGATCGTGGCTCCGATGCCGCACGGCATGGCGTTGATGACAGTTATCGATCCGTGGGATGTTCCGATGGATGTCACAGCTGTCCCCTCATGACGTCGAACATGCCTCCGACCCCGGTCCATGTCTCGAAGGATGCCGCACCCTGTCCGGCGAGCATGTCCTCGCCGCGCGCGGTCCTGCAGCCCCTGGCTCTGGCATGCGCCATGAGGGGGGTCTCCTTGCCGTAGACCATGTCGAAGACGGCCTGCTCCTTCTGGATCGTCGATATGTTGATGGGATACGGACCATCCGAGTACATCCCCACGGGGGTGCAGTTGACGACGAGGTCGTACATCATCGTAGATACCGATCTCGGATCCCTGTAGGATGCTCCGAACTCGGAGGCCAGCTCCGTTCCCGAATCCCCGTTCCTCCCTGTGATCGTGATGTCGCATCCGTGCCTGTCCATGTAGTAGGCGCATGCGCGGGCGGCTCCTCCGGATCCCATGATCAGGATCCTCCGGTCCTCCGCATCGAATCCCGCCCTCTCGAGTGCAGCATGTATGCCGAGGACGTCGGTGTTGGATCCCACCAGCCTTCCGTTCTCGTTGGTCACGGTGTTCACCGCGCCGATGGCGGATGCGGCGGCATCCACGCAGTCTAGATGGTCCATTATGGCCTGCTTGTGGGGGATGGTGACATTCATGCCCCTGATACCGTACCCGCGGATGACCTCGTCGATCTGCTCCAGGTCGTCCGTCTCGAAGGGCAGGTATATCCCGTCGATCCCGGCGGCCTTCATGGCCGCTTCGTGCATGGCGGGGGACCTGCTCTTGGACACGGGGTTCCCGAGTACCCCCAGGATGGTGCAGTCGTCTCCCAGCTCCTCCATGCGTTCGGCGCTGAGCTGTCCGGGAGCCGTGGGTTCGCCGACGTATCCGAATGTGAATTCGTTCCCGAGCAGGGATGCGCGTATGCGGCTGACGGTGCCGAGCGCCCCCATGCCGAGGATGACGTGCCTCCTCTTCAGGGAGGTCGCCGCGTCCAGGATTCTGACGAGGTCCCTGGGGGATCCGACCGTGAATGCGGCCTTGGCTATGTCGCAGTCCATCCCGTTCAGGATGGAGCGGATCCTCTCCGACGATGGAGTCCCCTCGAAGTCGTGATGGGATGCTACGACCGTAGCAGAAGTCTCCGGCCGAGGCTCCTCGCCTATGTCGATGGTTCCGGAGAACCCTTCGGGAAGGATGCCCAGGTCGATCGGCCCTCTGTATGTGACGAGGAGCTCTCTGCCGGGGGCCTCGGGGACGGAGCCGAGAAGGTCGAGGCGGATCTCGACCATCTCGGTATCGCATACGTCGAGATCGGCCGCGGAACTGAGGGAGGCGCAGACTTTCATCATATCTCCGTGATCGTCTCGTCGATCTTCATTCCGAAGTGGCGTCCGCCGGCTTCGAGCTTGGCGAGGACCTTGTCCCCCTTCTTCAGCTTCGCCACGGATACGGCCCCGTCCCTCGTCACGAGCTTGACGGTCTCCGCGTTCTGCAGTATCGTGGAATACGAGCGTTCGCCGTCGGTGGCTGTGACGAGGATCATGGGCCTCTGCTCCACCTTGCATCTGCCGACCGCGGATGCGCGGGTGCTGCCGTCCCTCTTCACGAGGACGATGCTGTCTCCGGACCTGTATTCGGACAGGTATCTGGTGCGGCCCTCGGGACTCATGGCGTAAGCGTGCACCGCGCCCGCATTGACCCTGAACGGCCTGGCGGCGACGTAACCGTTGTCCTCGCTCTCGCTCTGCACGAGGAACAGGCAGGCGGCCTGGGAACCGATGAGCATCCCCTCTCCGGGGACCATGTTGGTCACCGTGTCGACGCAGACGCGGTCGCCGATCTCGATGTTCCTGACATCCGTGACCTCGACCTCGGACAGCTCAACCCTGCCGGTATCCTGGAGGATGTCGGAGAACCTCCTTATCGCGTTGGGATCCGGGGTGCATACCACCACGCCGTCGACCCCCTTCTCGAGGGTCTGCATGTACAGCTTGGCGGTCTCCACGTCGTCCGCGCAGGCCATCACCTTGGTGCCGGTGTCGCGGAATCTGGCGATCATGTTCTCCAACGGGATGACGGCCCAGTCCCTGGAATCGAGAACGACCCCGCTGACCTTGCCCGCCATCGCCATGGCACGCTCCTGGTCCTCCGGTGTGGCGAGTTCTACGAGCTCGTATCCGCCGGAGAGCCTCCCGTCGTCGTTGAAGAGCAACTCCACCTTCCCGAACTCCGAGAAGTCGGAGTCCTCGGGACGCACGATGGCCTTCTCGATCCCGGACTCCAATGCCGAAAGGACGAGCTCCTTGCGCTCATCCTTGTCATCGGGCCCGTCCGCTCTGATCCATATCTCCTTGGAATCCATGGGATCAGCTCAGGTTCTTCTTCATCGATTCCTCGACGCTGTATCCGCGGAGGACGATGTCCGAGATGGCTCTGGTCATTCCCTCGACGTTCCTGTGCTGGAATACGTTCCTGCCGATGGATACGCCGTGTCCTCCGGCCTCGATGGAGTCGTAGACCATCCTGAGGATGGCCTCGTCGGAATCCATCTTGGGCCCTCCGGCTATGACGATGGGTGCGAGGGCTCCCCTGACGACCTCTCTGAACGAGTCCGGATCGCCGGTGTAGCTGCATTTGACGACGTCCGCCCCGAGCTCGGTCGCCACACGGGCGGCGTGAGCGACGGCCTGGGGGTCGTACTGCGATTCGATCTTGGGGCCGCGGGCGTAGGCCATGACGAGCAGAGGCATCCCCCACTCGGAGCAGTCCCTGGAGATGCGGCCGACGTCGGCAAGCATCTCGGGCTCCGTCTCCGCTCCCACGTTGATGTGGACGGAGACGGCGTCCGCTCCGGTCTTGATCGCCTCCTCGACGGTGGCGACGAGAACTTTGCTGTTGCTTGTCACCCCCAGATCGGTGGATGCGGACAGATGCAGTATGAGGCCGATGTCGCGTCCGCTGCTCCTGTAGCTGTAGCGGATGAGCCCCTTGTGCATCAGGACGGCCGTCGCACCGCCGTTGGCGACGGCATCGACGGTCGACTTCATGTCGTACAGGCCGGGAGTGGGTCCGATGGAGATCCCGTGGTCCATGGGAACTATGACGCAGTTCCCGGTGCTCCTATCCATGATCCTTTCGAGTCTGACGTTCTTTCCGAACATGATATCACCGTGCTACGTGTTATCACGCATCATGGATGATTCCTATTTCATCTTTGCGCGTGCACGCGCATATTAGTACGGTTAGCGTATGATTAATTTCAATTCATCGGAAGAAATGTCCACAAAACTGCAGTGGACCCGAAGGGTCGACCGATGACAAAGCTTTTAATGAAGCCTGGATTACACGGGTTCAACGGGCTGATAGATCAGTTGGTTAGATCGCCTGCTTTGCAAGCAGGAGGTCGCGAGTTCGAATCTCGCTCAGTCCACTCATCCCATTCTTTCTGATGCTGTATGCTGTCGTCGTCCGTCATCGACGGCGAGGTTCCGTGGGACGTCCGAGTCCGGATGCCGCCATCTGTTTGGAGAAAAAGGTAAGGCGGGGCGGCGGACCGCCCCGTTTGGTTCAGTCGAACTTCCCGACGACGGCCTTGATCCTGCGGACGCCGGCGGCGGAGCTCTCCTCCTTCTTGATCTTGAATCCCTGGAGTTCCGCGGTGTTTTTCACGTGCGGTCCTCCGCAGATCTCGCAGGAGACGTCTCCGATCGTGTAGACCTTGACCATCTCGCCGTACTTGTCTGCGAAGACTCCGATGGCTCCGCGCTCCTTGGCCTGCTCGTAGGTCATCTCCTCGCAAACCACGGGGATCTCCGCCTTGATGGCATCGTTGACGAACTTCTCCAGCTCGGCCAGCTCCTCGGGGGTGACCTTCCTGTCCAGGTTGAAGTCGAATCTGAGCCTCTCGGCGGTGATGTTCGAACCCTTCTGCTGGATGTCCGGGGACACGATCTTCCTCAGAGCGGCGTTGAGCAGGTGGGTCGCGGTATGCAGCTTGGTGGTCTCGACGGCATGGTCGGCGAGTCCTCCCTTGAACTGCTGGTCGGCACCCATCCTGGAGTTCTCCTGGTGGGCTTTGAAGCGGTTGTCGAAGTCGGCCTTGTCGACCTTCTTCCCTGCTTCAGCCGCCAGCTCCTGTGTGAGCTCGATGGGGAATCCGAATGTATCGTAGAGGCGGAAGACCGCTGCCCCGTCCAGGACCTCGGAGTCGCCGGACTCGGCGATCATCTCGTTGAACCTCCTCAGTCCCTTGGTGAGGGTCTTGTGGAACTTCTCCTCCTCGGCGGCGAGGTTGGAGAAGATGAACTCGCTGTTCCTGGAGAGCTCGGGGTACGCCTTGGAGTACTCGGAGACGACGACCTCCGCGATCTGCTTCATGCAGACCTGGTCGACGCCCAGTTTGGAGAGGTATCTGCTGGCTCTCCTGATGAGCCTTCTGAGGATGTATCCCTGTCCGACCTTGGCGGGAACGACTCCGTCGCCGAGCATGAAGGTGGCTGCGCGGAGGTGGTCGGCGATGACCCTGAACGCCTTGGTGTCGTCGGCGTTCTCGCCGTACTTCTTGCCGGAGAGCTCCTCGACCTTCCCGATGATCCCGGTGAACAGCGGGGTGTCGTAGACCGTCCCGACGCCGTTTAGGATGCGGAGGATCCTCTCGAGTCCCATCCCGGTGTCGACGTTCTTCTGAGCCAGGGGGACGAAGGAGCCGTCCGCCTGCTTGTTGTACTGCATGAAGACGTTGTTCCAGATCTCCGTGTACTTCCCGCAGTGGCAGGAAGGTCCGCAGTCGGGTCCGCATTTGGGGCGGCCGTCGTCGTAGAAGATCTCCGTATCGGGTCCGCAGGGTCCGGTCTGGCCGGCGGGTCCCCACCAGTTGTCCTCCCTTCCGTAGAAGAAGATCTGATCGTCCCTCAGGCCGTGGCTCTTCCAGAGCTGGGCGGTCTCGTCGTCGCGGGGGATGTCGCCCTCGCCCTCGAAGCAGGTGACAGCGAGGTGGTTCGGATCGATCTTCAGGACCTTGGTCAGGAGCTCGTAGCTCCATCCGACGGATTCGGTCTTGAAGTAGTCACCCAGGGACCAGTTGCCGAGCATCTCGAAGAAGGTGAGGTGGCTGGCATCTCCGACTTCGTCGATGTCGCCGGTCCTGACGCATTTCTGGAAGTCGGTGAGCCTCCTGCCGGCGGGGTGCTTCTCTCCGAGGAGATAGGGTACCAGGGGATGCATCCCCGCGGTTGTGAAAAGGACAGTCGGATCGTTCTCCGGCACGAGGGGTGCGGAACTGATCTGCGCGTGGTCGCGCTCTTTAAAGAAATTGATGTAGGTTTCTCTCATTTCCTGAGCGTCCATGTTAACACTCCGATTCTATGGCGTCCGCTATGGACATTCAATAAAAAATCTGTCGGGTCCTGGATGGGACGATTCACTGCGACAGGCGAGAAAGGGCCTCTTCCGGGTCTCCCTTGTCGAGTACGACGGATACGTCCGATCCCGACAGCATGCGAGACGGCATCTCCCCGATCTCCCGGGTGATTATGCGACCGCATCCGGAGAGCGACTCGATTATCCTCTCTATATGGCGCTTGTGGTCTTCGCCGGATACCGGGGCGGACCTGTCGACAGGGACCGTGCGGACGAGCCTCCTCTCATCCCCCCTTATAGAATATATCAGGAATGATGCGGCGCTTCCGAATCCGCAGATCCGCCCCGCGTCGTCGACGGATACGGCGACGGTTGTCCTGTCGCCGTTGATGCTGACGGTAGGCACGGGGCCGCAACCGGAACCGCAGCCTCCCAGGTGAACGAATTCCTGGGATCTGTCCTGTCCGAGGAGCCCTATCGCATCGGCTCTGCACTGTCTGCAGTGCCTCATCATCTTCGCATCGAGCTCGCAGCGGTCCATCATGGCCTTCCTCTCGGCAGGCGTGGGCGCGCGCATATCGGAGAATGCGGTCCCTTCCACAGGGATGAGGGGGAGTATGTTCACGATGTACGCTCCGAGCGCCTTGACCTTCTTCACGAGGATCGGTATGTCCTCGTCGTTGATCCCGGGGATCATGACGATGTTGACCTTGACTGCCATCCCCAGTTCGGCGCACATGCGGATCCCCTCCTTCTGACGGTAGAGCAGGGTCAGGGCGCCCTCCTCTCCGGAGAGGCGCTCTCCGTCGAAGACGACCGAACCGTAGATCCTGGATCCGATCCCCGGTTCGGAGGCGTTCATGGTGACGGTGACGAACCTCACGCCGAGGTCGTACAGCCTCTGGGCGCAGTCCGGAAGCGCGAGTCCGTTGGTGGAGACGCACGATGTCAGTTCCGGGAACTCGTCCCTTATGAGCTCCAGCGTTCTGAATGTCTCTTCGTTGGCGAGCGGGTCGCCGGGTCCGGCGATGCCTATGACGCTGAGATTGGGGATCCTCTCCTTCACGTTGCGTATCTTCTCGACGGCCTGCTCGGGTGTGAGGACCTCGCTGGTCACGCCGGGGCGCGATTCGTTGCAGCAATCGAACTTCCTATTGCAGTAGTTGCATTGGATGTTGCAGCGAGGAGCAACGGGGATGTGCATCCTGGCGAAGGTATGGTGGGCCTCCTCGTTGTAGCAGGGATGCGACGCCAGTGCCTGTTCGATACGCGGGTCTAGAGACATGCAGACGGCCAATTTCGTTTGCTCCGATATATACATCGGGCATCCTGATGACGATATGATAACGCTGTTAAGCCAGATGGTCGGCCTTTATGATATAGTACAGGGGAGATTCGGGGTCCATGGATTTCGTCGAATCGATCATGAGCGATCTCAATCGGAACCTCGCCGCCGAGAAGGTCCCTCTCACGGAGATGAAGGATGGGCGCAGGACATACAGGATGAGGGATGGCTCGGTGATCGAGGTTCCCGAGGAACAGGTCGACATCCTCTGGGATGCGTGCGATGATGCTACGAGATTGAGGCTCAAGGTCCCCATCTATGTGACGACGGACATCTCTGGCGAGGTATCCGCGTGGAAGATCGAAGGGACGGCGGAGGCCGAGGCTGCTGCCAGACTTCTAGGGAAGAAGGTTCGCAAACCCGGATTTTTGAGACTTTATCACCCGGATCTCAAAGCTTTGAGGGAAAAAATATCGGACTGCATTGTCGTGGTCTTCACTCCATGAGTAATCCTTATATACAAGTGCGATATGGAGGAGCCTGCGCGAAGTGAAATCGCGTGGCTGGCTTCACAGAGAGCCGGTCGAGAAAGAATC